>OLND01000832.1_pt1 | contig 35837 bp, 29 predicted proteins | sample 1672031 | NCBI WGS metagenome assembly OLND01 (sample SAMEA3136638, study PRJEB25190) | human gut metagenome | biome: human gut; feature: human-associated habitat; material: faeces | place: Austria | collected 2013 | reverse complement strand
CTTATAAGTTGAAATATGGACACCGCGGCGGTAACCATCCGGTGAAGGATCTGACAAACAACAGAGTATACATTTCTTCACAGAACCATGGTTATGTGGTAGCCGATAAGACAGTACCGGAAAATGTAGCTGAGATCAGTTTCATTAATGCCAATGATGCCAGCACAGAAGGTCTGCATTACCTTGGCAAGAATATTTTTACGGTGCAGTTCCATCCTGAAGCCTGCCCGGGTCCACAGGATACAGCGTTCCTTTTCGATAAATTCATAGACATGATGGAGGTCAATAAAGATGCCGAAGAATAATAGTATTAAAAAAGTTCTGGTTATTGGTTCTGGTCCGATTGTCATAGGACAGGCAGCAGAGTTTGATTACGCAGGTACACAGGCCTGCCGTTCTCTGAAAGAAGAAGGTATTGAGGTTGTACTGGTCAATTCCAATCCGGCAACCATCATGACGGATAAACAGATTGCAGACAAAGTGTATATTGAACCGCTGACAACAGAGGTTTTGAAGAAGATTATCAAGAAAGAAGAACCGGACAGTATTCTTCCGACACTTGGCGGACAGGCTGCACTGAATCTGGCTATGGAGCTGGATGAGAGCGGATTCCTGGTTGAAAATCGTGTCAGAATGATCGGTACTTCTTCACAGACCATCAAGAAAGCCGAAGACCGTCTGGCATTCAAAGAGACAATGGAGAAGATCGGCGAGCCATGTGCAGCCAGTGAAGTCTGCACAACACTTCAGGGATGTTTTGATTTTGCAGAGAAGAACGGTTATCCGGTTGTTATCAGACCAGCTTATACACTGGGCGGCAGCGGCGGCGGTATTGCCCATGATGCACAGCAGCTGCATGATATTGCCAGCAATGGTCTGAGACTGAGCCGTGTCGGTCAGGTTCTTGTTGAACGTTATATCGGCGGTTGGAAAGAAATTGAATATGAAGTGATCCGTGACAGCTACGGCAACTGCATTACCGTATGTAATATGGAAAACCTGGACCCTGTAGGTGTACATACCGGAGACAGTATCGTAGTAGCACCTTCTCAGACACTGAGTGATAAAGAGTACCAGATGCTCCGTACATCTGCTCTTAATATTATCAGTGAGTTAAATATCACTGGTGGATGTAACGTACAGTATGCGCTGAATCCAGATTCATTTGAGTACTGTGTAATCGAGGTTAACCCTCGTGTAAGCCGTTCTTCTGCACTTGCATCTAAGGCAACAGGATATCCGATTGCCAAGGTTGCAGCAAAGATCGCTCTTGGATATACACTGGACGAGATCAAGAACGCAGTAACAAAGAAGACATACGCAAGTTTCGAGCCTATGCTTGACTACTGTGTTGTAAAGATCCCGAGACTTCCATTTGATAAGTTCATCAGTGCAAAACGTACACTGACAACACAGATGAAAGCGACCGGAGAAGTTATGAGTATCTGTGATAACTTCGAGGGAGCACTTATGAAAGCCATCCGTTCTCTGGAACAGCATGTAGACAGTCTTATGTCTTACGACTTCTCTTATTTAAAAGGGGAGGAGCTGTTAGAAGAACTGAAAGTTGTAGATGATCGTCGTATCTGGAAAATCGCGGAAGCAATCCGTCAGGGCATCAGCTATGAAGACATTCATAGAATTACAAAGATTGACAACTGGTTCATTGACAAGATCGCAATTCTCGTAGAGATGGAACAGAAATTAAAGACAGAAGAATTAACAGCAGAGACATTAAAAGAAGCAAAACGCTTAGAGTTCCCGGATAATGTGATCGCAGAACTGACAGGAAAGACAGAGCGTGAGATCCATGACCTTCGTCATGACAATGGCATTACAGCTTCTTATAAGATGGTTGATACCTGTGCGGCTGAGTTCGCAGCAGAGACACCATATTACTACTCTGTATTCGGAAGTGAGAATGAAGTAGTTGAAACTTCCGGCAAGAAGAAAGTACTGGTACTTGGTTCCGGACCGATCCGTATTGGACAGGGTATCGAGTTCGACTTCTGTTCTGTACATTGTACATGGGCATTTGCCAAAGAAGGATACGAGACGATTATTGTAAATAACAACCCTGAGACAGTAAGTACAGACTTCGATATCGCTGACAAGCTGTATTTCGAGCCTCTGACACCGGAAGATGTAGAAAGTATCGTAGATCTGGAAAAACCGGACGGAGCAGTTGTACAGTTCGGTGGACAGACAGCGATCAAGCTGACAGAATCCCTGATGAAGATGGGCGTTCCGATCCTTGGAACATCTGCTGAAAATGTAGATGCAGCCGAAGACCGTGAGCTGTTTGATGAGATTCTTGAGCAGTGCGAGATCCCAAGACCGACAGGTGGAACTGTATTTACAGCAGAAGAAGCGAAGAAAGTTGCAAACAGACTGGGTTATCCGGTACTGGTAAGACCTTCTTACGTACTTGGCGGACAGGGAATGCAGATTGCGATCAATGATCACGATATTGATGAGTTCATCGGAATCATCAACCGTATCGCACAGGATCACCCAATCCTGGTTGATAAGTATTTACAGGGTAAAGAGATCGAGGTTGATGCCGTATGTGACGGAGAAGATATCCTGATTCCTGGTATCATGGAGCATATCGAGCGTGCCGGAATCCATTCCGGAGACAGTATCTCTGTATATCCTGCACAGAGCATCTCTCAGAAGACAAAAGAGACGATTGCCGAATATACAAGAAGACTTGCAAAATCCTTACATGTAATCGGACTGATTAACATCCAGTTCATCGTATGTGGAGAAGATGTATATGTAATCGAAGTTAACCCTCGTTCCAGCCGTACTGTTCCATACATCAGTAAGGTAACAGGTATTCCGATCGTACCACTTGCAACAAAAGTGATCATCGGACACAAGATTAAAGAACTTGGTTATACACCTGGATTACAGCCGGAAGCAGATTATTTTGCAATCAAGATGCCGGTATTCTCATTTGAGAAGATCCGCGGTGCTGATATCAGCCTTGGACCAGAGATGAAGTCTACCGGAGAGTGTCTGGGAATTGCCAAGACATTTGATGAGGCGCTTTATAAAGCATTCATCGGTGCCGGAATCAAGCTTCCAAAACATAAGAATATGATCATGACAGTTCGTGATGAAGATAAGGAAGAAGCAGTAGAGATCGGACGCAGATTCGAGAAGATTGGTTACAAGATCTTTGCTACAGAAGGAACTGCCAAGGTTCTGACAGATGCAGGCGTAAAAGCAATGACAGTTAATAAGATCGAGCAGGAATCACCGAACCTTATGGACCTGATCCTCGGACATAAGATCGACCTGGTTATCGACACACCTCCGCAGGGAGCTGATCACTCAAGAGACGGATTCGTGATCCGTAGAAATGCGATCGAGACAGGTGTCAATGTACTGACAGCGATCGATACAGCAAAGGCTCTGATCACCAGTCTGGAGAATACAGATATCCAGAAGCTGACACTGATTGACATTGCTAAGATCAAATAGAGTTTGGACAATCGAATTTTGTGTAAATGAATTTTGTGCAACAGAATTTGAAAAATTGATATTTGTAAAAACATAAATAAGAAGTGGCATACAGCATGATTATTTTGCGGTATGCTGCTTTTTTGTTGCCAGATATTCGAAAGAATCTGCCAGTATCAAGTACTTCCAGTGGCAGATTCAGTAGATACTAAAGTAAAAAATATAAAATATGTGATCATTTACAACATGTAATACGTTCTATATACAGGGGACGCCCTCAGGAGGAAGAATTTTGACGCGTGAAAATGAATTACTTAAAAAGATAGCAAAAGGTGAAACAGAATACTGGGAAGAACTGATCGGGATGTATTACGAGGATATTCTCCGCTACTGTATCTACCATGCCCCGGACAAGACGGCGGCAGAAGATGCGGTACAGGAGACATTTCTGAAGGTGATCCGGTATATGCCGGACTACAGACATCGTGGGAAATTCCGGGCATTCTTATACAAGGTGGCCGCAAACACCTGCAAAGACCAGTGGAGGAAATGCACAAAAGAAGAATGGTTTGATACAGATACCGAAGCATCGGATGGTGAGAAAAAACTGCCAGAAGAAATGATCTATCTGGAAACCGGTTATGCAAAGACAGAAGGTGATATCAATTTCCTGAGACTGATCCGGAAGCTTCCGGAAGATCAGAGAGAAGTCGTATATCTGAAGTATGCACAGGAACTTTCGTTTCGTGAAATTGCGGAGATACTCGGGATTCCGGCAAGAACGGTTCAGTCGAGACTCAGGATCGCATTAAAGAAATTAAGAAAAAAGGAGGGAAAGCCGGATGTATAACAGACAGGGAAGAAAGGAAGAAGCGTATTTATATAAAGCATTGAAGTTAAGCGGATCATTGCAGATTGGCGAAGAAGAAAAGTCAGAACAGATCAGAAAAATCATGGAGATCAGTAAGGTCGACTGGCTGACCGGGAAGAAGAGAGAACGGACAGACTTTACAGCATTCCTGATCCGTCAGATTCCGTTCATCGGATGGAAGATGTGGAGCATACAGGCGCTGGTTATGATAAGTGCGGTCGTATTCTTTTATGGAACGGACGCAGGAACTGTGGATGTAACATGGCTGTTGGCGGGAAGAAGACTTGCGTTTCTGGTCGGAGCACTGGGAACTGTCATGGCAATGATCGGGATTCCTTATGTGATGCAGTCTTTCCGATACCGGATGTATGAGATGGAAAAAGCCACAAAGCATGGATTGGCGGGGATGCTTTTAAGCCGGATGATCGTATTGTCGGCCGGAGATCTGGTAACCGTTCTGTTGTGTATGTTTGTGATCAGCAGTAAGAATTATGCATCGGCAGGTATGGTTCTTTTGTGGTATCTGGCACCGCTATTCCTGACAGGAAGCTTCTGTGCGGGATGGATGCAGAAGATAGAAGCAAAACTTGATATGGAAGATCAGGCCTCCGGATGTATCCGGATCTGTGAAGGTGCCTGTGTGGGACTTTTGATTTTGCAATATCTTTTATACCTGAAACTTCCATCTGTGTATGGAAATGCAGGATGGTGGACTGTTATTCTGGTGATTGCAGCTGGAACTATGGTGTATAAGGGAAGGAAGATAATTGCTGTACAATTTTAGAAGTAAAATGGGATAAAATTTTAAAATGACAGTATATCTAAAAGAGATAAATAAAAAAGGATAATGATAAACGATCTGAATGAAACAGATAAATATGGATAAGAAATGAATCCAAGGTACTTACTATAGAACCTTATCATAAGACTTAACCTAGAAACTTTTGTGAAAGAAAGAGGAACAAAATATGAAACTTGAAATATGTGATGTCAGCAAACAATACAAAGACAAATGTGCTGTCGATCATGCAAGCCTGACACTGACACCGGGAGTCTGGGGACTTCTGGGAGCAAATGGTGCGGGTAAGACGACACTTATGCGGATGATCGCTGGGATTATGAAGCCGACTGGCGGAGAGATCCGTTACGACGGGATCGAGATCGGCACAATGGGAGAAAAATACAGAGATATCTTCGGATATCTGCCGCAGGAATTCGGATTCTATCCGGGATTCTCGGTACAGGATTATCTGGAATATATGGCTGCATTAAAAGGAATCGGCAAAAGAGAGACAAAAGAAAAGATACAGGAACTTCTGGAATTGGTATCACTTACGGATGTCAGAAAGAAGAAAATCAGCAAATTATCCGGCGGAATGAAACGCCGTGTGGGAATCGCACAGGCATTGTTGAATGAGCCGAAAGTACTGATCTTAGATGAGCCGACCAGCGGGCTGGATCCGGGAGAGAGAATGCGTTTTCGGAATCTGTTATCGGAATTCGGAAGGAACAGGATCGTACTGATCTCGACGCATATTGTGTCGGATGTGGAGTACATTGCCACTTGCAATGCAGTTATGAAAAATGGAAAGATTGCAGCGGTTGGAGAGACAGAAGAACTGGTAAAAGAAGTCGAGGGAAAAGTATGGAATGTAGTCCTTGATATGGCAGAAGTGATGACATACGAGACAAAAATCCCAGTGGTGAACATTTACAACCGCGAAGATGGAAAAACGGTGCTGCGTTATCTGGCAGAGCGGCCGGTTATTCCGGGATCGGAACCGGCAGATGCAAGAATGGAAGATCTGTATCTGTGGATGTTTCCGGAACAGGGAAGGGAGGAAGTACGATGAGACTATATGTATTAGAATTAAAACGTCTGTTGAAGACAAGAAGTGTCAGTTTCCTATTGATCGCGGCACTTGTACTTTCGGCAGTAATGGCATATGTACCGGTAACATATATTCAGGCATATAAGACAGATAAGTCCGGGAATATCGAGGCAGTAAGCGGAAGAGAAGCAATAAAGGTGAAAAGGGCGGATAAAAAAGCACTGCAAGGTGAAATGACGGAAGCAAAGATCCGCGAGACAATCACTGATATAAAAGAAGTATTAAAAGAATATGGCTCACTGAGCCGGCAGGATATTCCTCTGGAAGTATATGTGCAAAAAGTATATCCGCATTTAGATATCATAGCAGTGCTGGAACAGACAGTCGTTCCGGACGGAAAGAATCTTTATACCATGAAATATTCGGATATCAGTGAAGAGGATGCAAAGAATGTATATGTAGCTTACAGGAAAAATGTTTGTAATCTGAACCAAAATCCCGGAATTCAAAAGAAGATCGATCAGATGACAGCACAGATACGGACCCCATTTAGTTATTATCCGGAGATTACGACGGATCAGCTGGATTATTATGAAATCTATCTGTTCCTGGTCATGATTTTCTTTATGGTGATCATAACACCGGTATTTGCAACCGAGTATCAGACCGGATCAGACCAGATCCTGCGCTGTACGAAACATGGAAAATTCCGCCTTGCGGTTACAAAAATCGCAGTGGTATTCACATTGATTTTTGCAGTATTTGCGGCAGGAACGGCAGTCTTTTCCATCATAATGCGTCTACTATATGGCGCAGAAGTATTTAAAAATCCGTTGCAGATGCTTGGATATCTGTACTATATTCCTGCATTTACAGTAGGAAAAATGTATAAGGTCATGGTTGCGGGAGCGCTGCTTTCACTTGTGGCAGTTGGATCGAGTACACTGTTCTTTTCGGCAAAATGCAAGACGGTACAGTCGGCACTGATCTGTGCATTTGCGGGTGCATTTGTACCGATGGTGATATTTACAATATCAAACAGCCGGAATATTTTGGATATTTTAAGATGTATCTTCCCGACCAGTGGACTTGCCTTTATGAACAGCCTGGAGGGAGAATTGCTTGCCAGAAACTTTGTACAGATCGGCAGCGGATATTACTGGACGCCATATATTATTGCAATTGCAGCAGGAATCTGGATTCCGGTATGTCTGGTCGTAACAGTGGTGAGCTATTGTAAAAAAGAGGCTTAAAAAGCGGTGAAATAACAGAGAAAAATAAGTAATAAAAGCAGAAAAAAGAGCAGTGTAATCTGTGTGTTTGAAAAAAGTAAATAAAAAAGTTGACAAAATACAGCGTACATGATATGATACCAATCGTTGCTTGTAACAAATCTGTAATATTTGTAATAAAGTTGCAAAAAGTGAATATACTTTATTAAAAGAAATGTAAATCATTGCAACAAAATCAGGAGGGTATTTATATTATGTTAAAAGCGAAGAGACTGAAATCGATGTTCGTGCTGTATTCAGCATGCGCAGTAATGGCAACTGGTTTTACCAGTCAGGCAGCCTCTGAACAGCCGGAAGTAACAACAATCACAGAAACAAAAGGGGAAAATACGAATACACACACTGCTGTACAGGCGATATCACAGAATATCGTAGCATCTGCACAGGAGATGACAGATGTAAGTCAGCAGGTAATCGCAGATAATATAGCAAAAAAAGAAGAGGAAGAACGCCTCGCAAAAGAAAAGGCAGAGCAGGAAGCACAAGAAAAAGCAGAACGCGAAGCAAGAGAAGCATACGTAAGAGCGAATCAGGAACTGATGGCATCCATCATCTACTGTGAAGCGGGAAATCAGCCGTATGAAGGACAGGTTGCTGTCGGTGCGGTGATCATGAACCGTGTCAAGAGTGGATGCTATCCGAATTCTATCGAAGAAGTCATCTATCAGTCCGGACAGTTTGGACCGGCTGCGACCGGATGGCTGAACAGAGTCAGAAGTTCAAAGGGATATTCACAGACGGCTCTGCAAGCCGCTGTAGATGCGCTGAATGGCTCGAATCCGATCGGAAGCTGCCTGTATTTTGACCAGGGCGGTGCCGGAATGAAGATCGGAGCGCATTATTTCCACTAATATTTGCAGAAACAATATAGAAAGAAATGCATACAGGGTGGAGTCGGAGTTCTTCAGAAATTCGAAAGAAATCTTAAGAAAGCCGGAATTGACAATTGCATTACGAATGTATTACGATAAGAGGGCAAAAGTTTTTAACTTTTGTCCTTTTGCTATTGCCATGCATTCGTAAGGAGCTGCCAGTTGCCAAAGTATCCGTAAGAAGTTGCCAGTGGCAAGTTCTGTAGGTGGCAAGTTCTGTAGGTGGCAGGTCATGTAGATGTCAGGTACACATCTGAGAGGTGTTACATACAGGGACAAAAGCTGAATATATGGGGAGAAGAAAGATTGTATAAGATTTTAATCGTGGAAGATGATGAAACAATAGCAGGCGGTCTGAAAAACCATTTGGGAAAATGGAATTATCAGGCAGAATGTATGACAGATTTTAAAGACGTGATGGGAAAATTTGTGGACTTTGAGCCGCAGCTTGTGTTATTGGACATTGTACTTCCATTTTTTAATGGATTTCACTGGTGTCAGGAGATCCGGAAGATCTCGAAAGTGCCGATCATTTTCCTGTCATCGGCGAATGATAATATGAATATTGTGATGGCAATGAATATGGGCGGCGATGAATTCATCGAGAAACCGTTTGACCTGAATGTGGTGACGGCAAAGGTGCAGGCCGTGTTAAGAAGAACCTATGAATTCCGTGGAACGGCAGATATCATGGAGTGGAATGGTGCGATCCTGAATCTGGCAGATGCGACAGTTTTGTATCAGGATCAGAAACAGGAACTGACGAAGAACGAATTTAAGATCTTGCAGATGCTTCTGGAAAATACGGGGAAGATCGTAAGCCGTGAAAGTATTATGACAAGACTCTGGGACAGCAATGAATTTATTGATGACAATACATTGACGGTCAATGTGGCAAGACTCCGTAAAAAAATGGAACAGATTGGCCTTGGCGGAAAAATTATCACAAAAAAGGGAATAGGATATATGGTGGAGGCATGAAACTTTTAATAGCATTTTTAAAAGATAAAACAAGAGAGATCAGCCTTTATGCCGGAACGGTCGGAATATTTATTGTTGTAGCATTTCTTTATAATATCAGGATGGATGCGTTGAAATATGCACTGCTGCTGGTGATATTGTGGCTGCTCCTTTATGTAATAACGGAATATCATCGCTTCCGGAAGAAGCATCTTCTGCTGGAACGGTTTAAGAAGAGCACGCAGGAGTGCACAAAAGAACTTCCAGAGTGCAGGAATCTTCTGGAACTGGATTATCAGGAATTACTAGGGATCTTTGACGAAAAGATTCTGGAGTTGAAATCAGAGGCAAGAATCAAAGGCCAGGACTTAAGTGATTATTATGGTATGTGGGTGCATCAGATCAAGACACCTATCGCTGCGATGCACATATTGCTGCAATCGGTGGAAGATGAAAACCCGGCACTGCCGGAATTAAAAGAGATGAAGATGGAACTTTTTAAAATGGAACAGTATGTGGAGATGGTGCTGACGTATCTCCGCATGGAAGATATGTCCGGGGATCTGCAGTTTGAGAAGGTATCTTTAGATAAGATTCTGAAACAATCTGTCCGGAAATATTCTCAGATGTTTATTCTTCAGAAGATCCGTCTGGATTACCGGCCGGTGGAACGAATAGTTCTTACAGATGAAAAATGGCTGGAGTTTGTGACAGAACAGATTCTGTCTAATGCTTTGAAATACACAAAGAATGGCGGCGAGATCAGAATCTGTCTGGAAGAAAAAAGAGGACGGGAGTGTCTGGTGATCGAGGATAATGGAATCGGTATTCAGGCAGAAGATCTTCCTAGAGTATTTGAAAAAGGGTTTACCGGATATAATGGAAGAGCAGATAAGAAGTCTACCGGGATTGGACTGTATCTTTGCAAAAAGATCATGGATAAGATGGGACATAAGATATGGATTGATTCAGAGGTGGGAAAAGGAACCCGTGTATATCTGGAATTGACAAGGAAAGAATGGAATCCGGAATAACGATCAGACAAAAAGAGAAAACCTTACAGGAATGTAAGATTAAACAGGGGAAATGTCACATGCTTCGATGGCAGGATATTTCCTCTTTTTTTATAATAGATACCGTAAAGAATAGATCTTAAAAAAGTAGAAAGGAAGAAAAACTTATGTCATTACTGGAAGTGAAAAATGTGAAGAAGATATATACGACTCGTTTTGGGAGCAATCAGGTAGAGGCTTTAAGAGATGTGAATTTTACGGTAGAACGCGGGGAATATGTTGCAATCATGGGAGAGTCTGGATCGGGAAAGACGACGCTTCTGAATATTCTGGCGGCACTTGATAAACCGACAGAAGGAAAGGTTTATTTAAAAGACAGGGATCTGGGGAAATTAAAAGAAAAAGAGATCGCAACGTTCAGACGTCAGAATCTCGGCTTTGTATTTCAGGATTTTAACCTGTTAGATACATTTTCATTAAAGGATAATATATTCCTGCCACTGGTATTATCCGGAAAGAAATATCCGGAGATGGAAAAGAGATTAAAACCGATTGCAGAAAAACTTGGAATTGAAAAACTATTGGAGAAATATCCATATGAGGTGTCCGGTGGGCAGAAACAAAGAGCTGCAATTGCAAGAGCGCTGATCACGAAACCACAGCTGATTCTTGCCGATGAACCTTCGGGAGCACTGGATTCGAAAGCGGCAGACAGTCTGATGAATCTTTTTACAACGATTAACCAGGAAGGTCAGACGATTGTTATGGTGACACATAGTGTGAAAGCGGCGAGTAGTGCGAAAAGGGTGCTTTTTATCAAGGACGGAAAAGTATTCCATCAGCTTTACAGGGGGAATCTTACGAACGAAGAAATGTATGAAAGAATTTCAGATACGCTGAAGATTCTTACCACAGGAGGTGAGGAGGATGAATAATTTCATCTATGAAAAACTTGCTGTGACCAATCTTAAGAATAACCGTAAGACCTATGTACCCTATATCTTTACAGGTGTTCTGACCGTCATGATGTTCTATATCATTGACGCACTGAGCAGGGGGGAAGGTATTACCCAGAATACATTGAAGATATGTCTTCAGTATGCAACGGGTGTGATCATTGTATTTGCAGTGATTTTTCTGTTTTATACGAATAGTTTCCTGATCAAACGACGAAAGAAAGAGATTGGAGTATACAATATTCTTGGAATGGGAAAGCGGCATATTGCACGAATGATGGCAGTTGAGACGATCCTGACGGCGGGAATCAGTATTCTTGGCGGTCTGGTGTTTGGAATAATATTTGGGAAACTGATGTATCTGCTGCTCCTTAAGATTCTGCACAACAGCGTAGATATGCAGTTTTCGGTCAATGGGACTGCAATTGTACAGACTGTCATATTATTTGCAGGAATTTTTCTTCTGACGTATTTATATAACATTTTACAGATACAGCTGGTGAATCCGGTGGAACTTCTGCACGGAGGCAATCAGGGGGAGAAAGAGCCGAAGAGCAGATGGCTGCTTGTGATCGTCGGTGTGGCGGCACTGGGCAATGGTTACTGGATTGCACTTACAACAGAGGCACCGTTAGAAGCACTTTTGAAATTCTTTGTTGCAGTGGTCTGTGTGATTATTGGAACTTATGCACTTTTTATTGCCGGAAGCATTGTGGTATTGAAAATACTCCGGAAAAATAAAGCTTATTATTATAATCCAAAGCATTTTACCAGTGTATCAGGCATGATCTATCGTATGAAACAAAACGGAGCGGGACTTGCGAACATCTGTGTGTTAAGTACGATGGTGCTGGTTATGGTATCCACAACGGTATCTTTGTATGCGGGAATGGAAGATATCCTGGACTCACGTTTTCCGAGAGATGTTTCAATTGTCTGCAATGAAGCCGATACAAATAAGGAAGAGACTCTTCAGAGACTGATAAAAGAACAATGTGAGAAAGCAGGGGTAAAAATAACAGACAGAGTCCGGTACAGATATGGCAGTATGAATGCGGTTTTGAAAGGAAATAATCTGGAAAAGGTAGAGCAGTACTATCCGGACAATCATTTTTACTATGTAGAGATGATCACACAGGAAGAGTATAACCGGATAGAAAAACAGAATGTTTCGTTAAAGGAACAGGAGATACTGACCTATACCACGAACGGCAAATGTGGAAAAAAACAGATAAACATTGCAGGACAGAACTATCAGGTGAAAAAAGAACTGTCCGAGATGACGAGCCAGCCGAAGAGCACGGCAGAAATGTATAAGACATTATACATTGTATTTGCTAATGCAGAGCAGATTGAACGTATCGAGTCATTTTCTTATGCAGATAAATTCAACCTGAAGGGAGATGACGGAAAACAAAAAGAGACACTGGAACAGATACAGAACGAATTTTATGAAAAGTTTCCGGATGGAACGATGGAAAGCCGTATGTTAAGCCGTTCTTCTTTTTATGAATTGTACGGCGGACTGTTCTTTATTGGAATCTATCTGGGAAGTATGTTTATTATGGCAACGGTACTGATCATTTATTATAAGCAGATATCGGAAGGCTATGATGACAGGGAGCGTTACCAGATCATGCAGAAGGTTGGCATGAGTAAAAAAGAAGTGAAGCGTTCCATCAGAAGCCAGGTCTTAAGCGTATTCTTCCTGCCGTTGGTTGTAGCAGTGATTCATGTTGCAGTAGCCTTTAAAGTAATGACAAAAATTCTGGGAGTATTAAATCTTACGAATGTATCGTTGTTTGCGGTATGCACAATCATTACGATAGCGGTGTTTGCGGTATTCTATATCATCGTTTACAGTATAACTGCGAAAGAATATTACCGGATCGTGAATTAAGATTAAGGGTTTACCATTGACTTTGTATCTTTCAGGTTGTATTGTTGTTTTAGAATGTTTTACGAATCAAGGAGGAACTTAAAAATGACAAGAGAAGGCGAAAGAGAACTGGTAAAAGTGGAACATGTAAATGGCGGAGACGGTTATATTGTAAGAGAAGCAATGGTTACTTCGGAAGAAGTTGGAGAAGCATGTAAGATGTATGCCAAGATTCATCTGGATCCGGGATGTGAAGTAGGATACCATTATCATCATGGTGAGACGGAGTCTTACTTCATTCTGACCGGACACGGAACTTATGACGATAACGGCGAAAAACAGCCGGCAAATCCTGGCGATCTGTTCCTGTGTAAAGACGGAGATGCACATGGAATTAAGAACACCGGTGATGAAGAACTTACCTTTATGGCATTGATCTTAAAAAAATAATATTGGAAAATATGAAAAACACCTGTCTGTAACTTGGATCATTTCAGGAATGATACTGGGCCGCAGACAGGTGTTTGTATTGCCATGCATTCGGAAGAAGCTGCCGGTGGCAGGTTCTCTGCATTGATTATAATGAACGGAATACATCCAGCAGCCGGTCATTATCCTCTGGATTCATAATGCAGAACCGTACATATTCTCCGTTCAGGCTTTCGAAAGAAGAACAGTCCCGGATCATGAGATTCTGGTGAATCGCCTTTTCAAAGACATCGAAAGAAGTGAGTCCTTCTTTTAAAATCCTTACAAGGACAAAGTTGGCATAAGCAGGATAAATCTTTACGGTATCCAGTCCGGAAAGCTCTGTGCACATTCGGGTGCGCTCGGAATCAATGAGAGTCCAGGTCTTCTTAATATAATCGGTATCTTTCAACATCCGTTCTCCGGCATAAGCTCCGACACTGTTCAGGCTCCACGGATTCTGGTGGGTAAGAAGCGTCTGAAGAAATGCCTGATTACTGGTGAGACCATAACCAAAGCGAAGTCCGGGTGCGGCGAAGAACTTGGATACACCGCGGATGACCATGAAGTTATCGAATTCCGGTACAAGAGAAACTGCAGAGAGGGAAGTGCCTTCCGGTGCGAATTCGATATAAGTCTCATCGATCATAACGAAGATACCAAGTGACCGGCATACGGTTAACAGCTTTTTCATATCAGCGGTACTGATGGCTGAAGAGGTCGGGTTGTTCGGATTACAGATGATCAGAAGATCAATATCACTTTTCAGTGTATCGGTCAGATCGGAAATATCCAGTCTGAAATCCTGTTCTTCTTTCAGATTATAATATTCCAGTGTGCCGCCGACCAGATTCAGCTCTCTTGCATATTCGGAATAGGTCGGTCCCAGAAGCAGCGCTCTTTTTGGTGCGCGCTGGCTGATCAGAAGTGAGATAAGCTCCGTAGAACCATTTCCGACAACAATATGTTCCGGCGAGGTATTGGTATATGCAGCAATTGCTTTTTTCAGATCTGTATAATCTCTGTCTGGATAACTGCTGATGATATCCAGATGTTCTGCGAGATCTTTTTTTACCTGTCCGGATAATCCGAGAGGGTTTACATTTGCTCCAAATAAAATGATATTTTCCTTGTTAAGGTGATAATAATCTGCGATCTTTTCCAGATCGCTTCCGTGAAATTCTGGCTTTTTTTTCATATTTTTCATCCTATCGACACATTTTTGATATTTTCTCTTTACGGCATTGCTATTCATTGACAAACAATGCTATAATTTATTATAGTATGTTTTAAGAAAAAAGCAACGAAAGAAGCAGGTGTAGGACTTGAAAAATAAAATCCAAAAATTTTCAAAAGGCGACTTTCAGTTGATACGACCTGATGTTATATTCGATGAGACCAATCTGGTACTCATTATAGGTGAAGGGGAAGTATACAGAGGAAGTTTTACAATGAGGGCGAACAATGAGGGAAGGATACGAGGACTGGTGTACTCGTCTTCTTTCCGCGTCCATTTTAAAGATCAGGGATTTGAGGGAAATCCGGCAAGAGTGGAATTTACGTATGACGGACGGGGACTTCGTCCGGGACATGTAGAGGAAGGAAAGTTCACGGTCGTATGTACCGGCGGTGAGTTTGAACTGGCTTTTACGGCAATCATTGAGAAACCATATGTGATGACAACCTATGGAAAAGTACAGAGTACCGATGATTTCCGCAAACTTGCAATTAAGGATTTTTCAGAAGCGGGAAGGCTCTTCCGTTCCAAAGAATTCTATGAGATTTTAAAATATGAGAATGAGCGTACATTCTATCTGTACGATAATATGCGCAAATGGTCTCTCGGAGAACAGGCCATGGAAGAATTCATGGTAGGGATCAAACAGAAAGAATGCATTTTCCTTACGCTTCAGGGAGAGGGGATGCTATTCGAAGATCTGACAGAGTCGACAAAGGGAACACTGACTCTGATGAAAAATACATGGGGATATATGCCGATCCATATTGAGACAGTCGGTGATTTTATCCGGGTGTCCAGACCTGAGATCAGCACAGAAGATTTTGTGGGAAATGCACATGAGATCGAATATGTGGTAAGAGCAGAGAAACTTCATGGCGGACGGAATTACGGAGCATTGAAGTTCGTGACACCATACGAGACACTCACTTATGAAGTTGAGGTATTGCAGAATCAGGAGTATGACGAAGATCACAGGATGCCGGAACTTTTACTGGCTCAGATCATCAAAGAATATGTAGGATATGTGGCAGGAAGAGTGACACTGGAACACTGGGTGGATAGTGCGGTCGAGAAGATGGTAGCACTGCGTAAGCTGGATCCTCTGAATGAAGTATATCAGTTGATGCTTGGTAATATCTATCTGCTCGGAGGCAAGACGGAAGAAGCAAAATGGATTCTTGAGAATTATAATTATAATCGGTTCGCAATCGGAAAAGATCCGCTGACAAACTGTTATTATCTGTATCTGACTGCAAAGATCCGCGGAGATGTGAACTATGAAGAACGGGTGCTGGATGAGGTTGGAAAGACATATATGCGTCATCAGGATTCCTGGTGGCTGCTCTATATGATACTGAATCTTGACAACAGATATAAGAATCCTTATAAACGTCTGGAAGTTCTGGAACAGCAGTTTGAGTATGGAATTCATGCAGTAATGTTCTATTTGGAAGCATATCTGTGCTATCAGGAAAAGCCGACACTTCTTAAGAAATTAGGCACATTTGAGATTCAGGTGTTGAATTTTGCGACCAAATACCGCATGATGACAAAAGAACTGGCACTTTATATTTCAAATTTTGCCAGTCAGCAGAAAAAATACAGTGACAATCTGTTCAGAATCCTGGAAAGAATCTATAAGATGTATGAAGAGCCGATGATACTGAATACGATCTGTACACTTTTGATCAAAGGAAATAAAACGGCAAAGAAGTATTTTTCATGGTATCAGAAGGCAGTTGATTCGGATCTTAAGATTGCCCAGCTTTATGAATATTATATGATGACAATCGACGAAGACAGTGCGCACGGACCGTTGCCGAAATCGCTGGTTTTATATTTTATGCATGGAAATGCTCTCGATTATAAGAAGGCTGCGTATCTGTATGCAAGTCTTGTGATCCATGAGGAACAGGCAGGAGATCTGTATCTGAATTACAGAGAACAGATGGTGGCATTTACATGGGAACAGTTGGAAAAGCGCCACATAACAGAATCACTGCGTACATTGTACAAAAGATTTTGCAGAGAAGACGAGATGACGGCAGAACGTATGGAGGCGATGCGTGACATCTGTTATTCTTATGAAGTAAGGACAAAGGTACGCGGGATGAAATGTGTGCTGGTAATTGAAAAAGATGGTTCGGTACGTCAGCGTATCCCGTATGATACGAAGAATGGAGCTATCATTTATCTGTATGATAAGGAATCGAGAATTGTATGGGAGTCTGTAGAGGGCAGACATTATACGGATTCCATTCCATATGAGACGAAAAGACTGTTTTATGAGCCGCGTTTTGTAGATATGTGCAGAAAATATGCAGCATCTACAGGATTCTGGAATCAGGAGCCGGAGAAAGAAAAACCGGATTATGAAAAGATCCAGGCAAAGGGGATAGATTCATTTGAGGATAAGGATGTCTTCCTGGTTTGCAGCAGAAGAATCAGGGAAGAAAATTATACGGAGGATGACTTCTTAAGTTATCTTGCTTTTGAAATGTTCCGGAGAGGACAGTATGACAAGGTGACACTTACGTATCTTGCGGAGTATTACTGTGGCGCAATCGGAGATATGAAGCGGCTCTGGAAAGTATTAAAACAATATGGGGTTCCGTCTTATAAGGTCAGTGAACGGATCATTACACAGATGGTCTTTTCGGAGACATTGTATGAGGAAGAGCATATTTTTGAAGATTATTATCTGTCGGACAATGTATATTTTCGCTTAAAACAGGCATATCTTGCTTACGTTACAAGGGAATATATCGTATATGGACGAAGCCTGGAAAAATGTGTATTTGAAATCATTGCAAATGAATGTGATCAGAAAGAAGATCTGCCGGATGTATGTAAGATTGCACTTCTGAAATATTATTCAGATAAAGAATACACAGGTGAACTGGAAGATGTCCTTCATCAGGTACTACGGGAAATGTGCGAAAAACAACTAGTCTTCCCATATTACATGAATTATAAAGAGGAATGGCTGCGGGAAGTACAACTCTATAATAAGGTGATGGCAGCGTACCGCTGTAAACCGGGAGGAAAAGTAAGACTGTACTATAAGATGAAACAAAAAGACCGGGAAGAACTGGGATACCGGGCAGAGGCAATGATGCCGGTCTATGAAAACCTGTATGTAAAACAATTTGTCCTTTATAATGATGAATCAGTGAATTATTATTTCCAGGAATCCGGAAACGGAGAAATGATCACAACAGACAAGAAGACGCTGAAAACAGATAAAGAACGTGTATTTGCCGGAAAATATCAGATGCTGAATGCAATGACAGATATGGATTCGGATGCGGAACGTTCGAAAGCCATGCTTGAGTTTGAAGAAGAAGAACAGATGGCAGATCAGATATTTAAGATATATTAAAATGAAAGGAGGAGACGATAATGCAAAAAGGAAGTGTTCTGGGCTATGATCTGAATGAAAAGAATTGTCAGATCAGTTATTATGATGAAAATAAAGAAGAACCGGAAACGATGGAAGCAGCAGTTGATAATTATCAGATTCCTCTGATCCTTGGCTATTATAAAGAACGATGGGTATATGGACAGGAAGCAAAACGATTGAGAGAAGCGGGAGAGGGAGATATTGTCACTCATCTGTTCCGTAAAGCTGTAAAAAGAAAAAAAGTACGTGTAGGCGGGAAAATCCATGATGGCGTATGGCTTCTTGCAAAGTTCATTTCCATGACATTGAAGAAATTCGAACAGATTGATTATATTACGTTTTCCGTTCCGTATACGAATGTTGATATGTCGAAGATGTTAAAGGGAATCGGAAAATATATCGGTGTACCGGGAGAATGTGTATTTGTACAGGATTATAAGGAAAGCTTCTGTCAGTATATGTTTTATCAGCCGAAAGAATTGTGGCAATATGAATCAGCATTGTTTTATTGTGATGCGCAGGAAATCCGTGCATATATGCTGCGCCGCCTGAATACAGTAAGCACCAAGAGCAGGGATATGTTTGTGACAGTAGAAGAAGTCGCCAATGCGCACATGAAAGAACTGGAAGCAATCTATCCTGTGTTGAATGTAGATAAAGCCAAAGATGCGGATGAGAGTTTTAAGTCTTTCATCCAGAATGTATTTGATAAAAAAGTGGTATCGTCTGTTTATCTGACAGGAGAGGGATTTGAGAATAACTGGTATCCGAATTCCCTGAAGGTACTGTGTAACGGACGGAGGGCTTTCCTTGGAAATAACTTATACAGTAAGGGTGCATGTTATTCATCCATGCGCTATGCAGATCCGTATGATGATGGTCCGATTTATCTGGATGGAACAAAGATGACAGAACAGATCTGCCTGCGTATGAGAATTGGCGGACAGGAAGGATGGTATCCGATTGTTGCATGGGGAACACACTGGTATGAGGCAGACGGACAGTGGGAAGTGATTTTGGAAGATACATCGGATATTGAGATCCATATAGAGACACTTGACGGAGAGGATCTTAAAGTTGAGACAGTGTCACTGGAAGAACTGCCGGAACGAACAGATTATTCTTTGCGTCTTCAGATTGAAGTCATGTTTATGGATGAGCGTACCTGCAGGCTGCGTTTTAAAGATGTTGGTTTCGGAGAATTTTATCCGGCATCAGATTTCCTTGTAGAAAAGGAATTACATTTAGGAGGTATCAATGGGCAGTTTAATTCTTTGTCATAAAAAACGGGCCAAACGACCTTTTGAAATATCCAGAGTTCATATGCGGATTTACACGATAGAAGAATTGTGTTATTACATCTGTAATAATCTGTATCTGATCGATTATACGATCGTCAATGAACGATTGTGCCGGTGGGTCGGGGATGAACTGGAACTGCCGAGGTTGGCAGAGGAATTAAGAAGGCTTCTTCGGGAGAATGGATCGATGGAAGAATTTGTACTTACGATCCTGAAGGAATCTAATATCTATGCTGCGGCAGAAATTCATAAGATGCAGAGTGTTCTGGAACAACTGCAGTCACAGAGAGACGTAGAAAAAGAAAAATATAAGGCGGATACGCTTCAAAACAGTAAAGAATACGAATCAGCGATTTTAGTATATCAGTCCATCCTTAACAAAGACTGGGATGAATCGGTAGATAAAAAGTTTTACGGTCGTGTGTATGCAAGCATGGGATCTGCATATGGTCATCAGTTCCTGTATAAAGAAGCGGCAAAGGCTTATCAGGAAGCGTATAAGATATGTGAACAGCCTGATATATTGAAGGCGTATCTTTATAGCTGTTATAAAGCTCTTCCGCATGATGAATACTTAAAAATGCTGTCGGGGAATCCAATCCTTCTGAGTCTGGACACTATTTTGCGTGATGAAATGGAAAAAACAAAGAAAAAGATAGGTGCGGATATTCCGGAAGAAAAGCTGAATGAATGGAAAAAGGAGTACCGCAGGATTGACAAACACCGTGGAATATGATAATATATCCAAAGATTTTAGTGTGGTAAAGTAATCAACTGCTAAACTGGTAAAAGAGCGTAGCGGCTGTTTGGCACACGTAAAAGGAATACAGGAGGATATATGTTATGAAAAAGAGATTAGTACTGCTCCTTGTTACGGCAATGGCAGCTACAACGGTATTGGCAGGCTGTGGAAGTAAAGATTCAGGTTCATCTGACAGTGGAAAGAAATCGGCAAAAGAATCAAAAGTAGAAAATGATGATGACACATTGATCGTTGGGTTTGATGCTTCTTTCCCTCCGTATGGTTATAAAGATGATAGCGGAGAATATGTAGGATTCGATCTTGATCTTGCACAGGAAGTATGTGATAGAAATGATTGGAAACTGGTAAAACAGCCGATAGACTGGGATTCTAAGGATGCGGAACTAAATTCGGAAACAATTGACTGTATCTGGAATGGATTCACTATGAATGGCCGTGAAGATGATTATACATGGTCAGATCCATATATTGACAACAAGCAGGTCGTGGTAGTCAGAAGTGATTCGGGTATTGATGACTTTTCGGGGCTGAAAGGAAAACATGAAGAAGTACAGACAGACTCTTCTGCACTTGCGGCTCTGGAAGGAGATCAGAAGGACCTGGCGGCAACCTTCGCAGATCTTAATCAGGTTGCAGAATACAATACAGCATTCATGGATTTGGAATCCGGTGCATGTGATGCAATCGCTATGGACATCGGAGTTGCAAACTATCAGGTGAATTCAAGGAAAAATCCGGATGATTACAAGATCCTGGACAAAGAAATTTCATCTGAACAGTATGCAGTCGGATTCAAAAAAGGAAACACAGAGCTGAAAGATAAAGTTCAGAAGACACTGGATGAGATGGCCGAAGATGGAACGGTTGATAAAATTGCAGAAAAATATGCAGATTACGGAGTTCCGGGAGCTCTTTGCATAGGAAAGAACAGCAAGTAAAATGAAGGGGCCAACCCCGGAGGGGATTGGTCCCTTTTGGCTCGCCATTCATTCGGAAGAAGCGTGAAAAAACTGGAGGACATTATAGATGGAGATAGGAACACTGATAAGAGAACTTGGCGGAGGAATGTGGGTCTCGGCAGAGATATTTATTCTGACATTACTTTTTTCACTGCCGCTTGGACTGGTGGTTGCATTCGGGAGAATGTCGAAGATTGCACCGGTCAGATGGATATCAAAATTATACATATCGATTATGAGAGGAACCCCGCTGATGCTTCAGTTGATGGTAGTGTATTTCGGACCATATTATCTGTTTGGAATGCGCATTTCCACAGGATACCGTATGACTGCGGTGCTGATCGGTTTTGCAATTAATTATGCGGCATATTTTGCTGAGATATACAGAGGCGGGATTGAGGCAATTCCGGTAGGACAGTATGAAGCGGCAAAGGTACTGGGATATTCCAAAAGCCAGACATTTTTCCGGATCGTATTTCCTCAGGTATGTAAGCATATTCTGCCGGCAGTGACCAATGAGATCATCACGCTGGTAAAGGACACTTCACTGGCATTTGTGCTGGCTGTAACGGAGATGTTTACAATGGCAAAACAGATTGCGGCGGCACAGACTTCCATGGTTCCGTATATTGCAGCAGGTATCTTCTATTATGTATTCAATTTGCTTGTTGCGATGATTATGGAAAAGATTGAAGAAAAGTTGAATTATTACCACTAGGAGGAATAGATCATGAGTCTGCTTGAAATGAAAAATATCAAAAAAAGTTTTAACGGGGTCGAAGTTCTGAAAGACATTTCTCTGAAGGTGGAAAAGGGAGAAGTCCTTGGTATCATCGGTCCTTCCGGCTCGGGAAAATCAACCCTTCTTCGATGTGCAACGGGGCTTGAGACTGCGGATGCAGGGAAAATCCATTATTCCGGAACCTTTGGACTGGTGTTTCAGAATTTTAATTTGTTTCCGCATTATTCGGTGATGAAGAATATCACTGATGCACCGCTGAAAGTACAGAAGAGAAAGAAAGAAGAAGTCTATAAAGAAGCGAGAGAACTTTTGAAGAAGATGGGACTTGCCGACAAGGAAGATGCATATCCTTGTCAGTTGTCGGGAGGACAGCAGCAGCGTGTATCAATCGCGAGAGCACTTGCACTGCATCCGGATATTCTGTTTTTTGATGAGCCGACGTCTGCGCTGGATCCGGAACTGACTGCAGAGATTCTGAAAGTTATCAGGGAACTTGCGATGGAGCATATGACGATGGTGATTGTTACGCATGAGATGAATTTTGCGAGAAACGTATCGGATCATGTAATCTTCATGGATGGAGGTGTGATCGCAGTAGAAGGAACTCCGGAAGAAGTATTCGATTCATCTAATGAAAGAATGAAAGAATTTCTCGGAAAATTCAATGATTAACCGCGGGAAAACTAATGAATAGAGCGAATTTATAAGCTATGCTTATTAAACGACGCGTTATAAATAATGTATCAGCAGGAATACAAGGTAGATGGAAATATTGCTTTTCCGTTTGCCTTGTATTATACTGATATAGCAAAATGCTTTTTAAAGACAGTTTTGACAAATGAAAAATTTGAAAAGAATGGAGTCTGCATTTATGAGTGAATTTGAAAAAGTAACAACAGGACTGGGTGAAGAATGCGGTGTGTTTGGAGCCTATGATATGGATGGCGGAGATGTTGCACCATCCGTTTATTATGGACTTTTTGCATTGCAGCACAGAGGACAGGAAAGCTGTGGTATTGCGGTAACGGATACATATGGAGAAAGAAAAGTACATTCCAAGAAAGGACTTGGACTGGTAAATGAAGTGTTCGATGAAGAGTCTTTACAGGAATTGAAGGGAAATCTTGGTGTCGGACATGTAAGATATTCGACAGCAGGTGCTTCCAGAGCTGAGAATGCGATGCCGTTGGTTATCAATTATGTGAAAGGGATCCTTGCAATTGCACATAACGGCAATCTGACAAATGCCATTGAACTTCGCCATGAACTGGAGTACACAGGCGCTATTTTCCAGACAACGATTGACTCGGAGGTGATCGCATATCATATCGCCAGAGAACGTCTGAATGTAGAGAAGGCAGAAGATGCGGTAAAAAATGCGATGAAGAAGATACAGGGAGCGTATGCACTGGTTGTCAGTTCGCCGAGAAAGATGATCGGTGCCAGAGATCCATTTGGATTGAAACCTCTTTGTATTGGAAAAAGAGATAATACTTATTTCCTGGCTTCGGAGAGCTGTGCGATTGCTGCCGTCGGAGGAGAATTTGTAAGAGACGTAGAGCCTGGAGAGATTGTAAGTTTTACAAAACATGGAATGAAATCAGATAAAACTATGGCAATCGATCCCAAAAAGCAGGCAAGATGTATTTTTGAATATATATATTTCGCAAGAATGGACAGCGTGATCGATGATGTGAATGTATATCATGCGAGAATTGTTGCAGGGAAAGCTCTGGCAGAATCTTATCCGGTTGATGCGGATCTGGTTGTCGGAGTACCGGATTCCGGGCTGGTTGCGGCGAAAGGATATTCGGAACAGTCGGGAATTCCGTATGGCATGGCATTCCACAAGAACAGTTATGTCGGAAGAACATTTATCAAGCCAAAACAGAGTCAGCGGGAAAGCAGTGTGAAGATCAAGCTGAACGTGATCGAAGAGGTTGTAAAGGGAAAACGTATTGTTATGGTAGATGATTCTATTGTACGAGGAACAACCTGTGCGAACATTATCAAGATGCTCAAAAAGGCCGGAGCGAAAGAGGTACATGTAAGGATCAGTTCACCACCGTTCCTGCATCCATGCTATTTCGGAACAGATGTGCCTTCGAATGAACAACTGATCGCACATTCCCATACAACAGAGCAGATCCGTGAGATGATCGGGGCAGATTCGCTTGGCTATATGGAAGTTGATAAATTAAAAAACATGGTCGGTGATCTGGCATATTGTGACGCATGCTTCACCGGTAATTATCCGATGGAAGTACCTGGAAGAGATGTTTCGCTGGCATTTGAATAGAAAACAGGTTAAAATAGTCGGGTGGAAGAATTGACGAAGGAGATTATTAGTATGAGTAATGACAGATATACAAGTCCACTTTCAGAAAGATATGCAAGCAAAGAGATGCAGTATATTTTCTCGCCGGATAAGAAGTTCCGTACATGGAGAAAACTCTGGATCGCACTTGCTGAAACGGAAAAAGAACTGGGACTGGATATTACAGAAGAACAGATTGAAGAATTAAAAGCACATGCAGATGATATCAATTATGATGTGGCAAAAGAAAGAGAAAAGGTAGTCCGTCATGATGTTATGTCTCATGTGTATGCATATGGAAAACAGTGTCCGAATGCAAAAGGAATCATTCATCTTGGTGCGACTTCATGCTATGTAGGCGATAATACAGATATCATTCTGATGTCGGAAGCGTTGGAGATTGTCAGAAAAAAACTGATCAATGTGATTGCCGAACTCGCAAAGTTTGCGGATGCACATAAGAGTCTTCCGACACTTGCATTTACACATTTTCAGCCTGCACAGCCTACAACAGTAGGTAAGAGAGCAACACTCTGGATGCAGGAATTCATGATGGATCTGGAAGATCTGGAATATGTAAAAGGAAGTTTAAAGCTTCTCGGATCAAAAGGAACGACCGGAACACAGGCAAGCTTTCTGGAACTCTTTGACGGAGATCAGGAGACAATTGATAAGATCGATCCGATGATCGCCAAAAAGATGGGATTTGAGACATGTTATCCGGTATCAGGTCAGACCTATTCACGTAAGGTAGATACCAGAGTGGTAAATGTACTTGCAGGTATTGCAGCAAGCGCACACAAGATGTCCAATGACATCCGTCTCCTTCAGCATCTGAAAGAGATTGAAGAACCATTTGAAAAGAGTCAGATCGGATCTTCGGCAATGGCATATAAGAGAAACCCTATGAGAAGTGAAAGAATTGCTTCACTTTCTAGATATGTGATGGTAGATGCCATGAATCCGGCAATCACATCTGCAACACAGTGGTTTGAGAGAACGCTTGACGATTCTGCTAACAAACGTCTCAGTGTCCCGGAAGGATTTCTGGCAATTGATGGTATCCTGGATCTGTGTCTGAATGTTGTAGACGGACTGGTAGTATACCCGAAAGTTATCGAAAAGAGACTGATGTCAGAACTTCCGTTCATGGCAACAGAAAATATCATGATGGATGCTGTAAAAGCAGGTGGAGACAGACAGGAACTTCATGAGAGAATCCGTGAGCTGTCTATGGAAGCCGGACGCAATGTCAAAGAAAAAGGATTAGACAACAACCTTCTTGAACTGATCGCTGCAGATCCTGCATTCAATCTTTCGCTGGAAGAACTGCAGAAGACGATGGATCCTGCAAAATATGTGGGACGTGCGCCGATTCAGGTTGATGTATATCTGAAGAACGTCGTGAATCCTGTGCTGGAAGCAAATAAGGATATTCTTGGAGTAACAGCAGAGATCAATGTATAAGATTCTGTAACAAATAAAAACATGAAAAAGAAAGTGGAGTTTCAGTGAGCAATGGAACATCACTTTCTTTTCTTGTATATATGATTTATAATAAATCCATATGGAAGTATAAGGGGGAAAAAAGCGGATATATGGAAAAGGCTATGGAAAAGATTAAGAATATGAAGAATGGTACAGCGTCAGAAAAACAATACCGGGTCAGAAGGTGCAGATATACGGATCTGGCAATGGTACTTGTGATCGCAGTTTCCATACAGTGTTTCACGAGGCTGGAATATGCAGGGGAAAGATATATTCAAAGCCGGAACGGGTATAAGATAGCCGGCGGCATAATGGAAGGCTGCGGACGGAAAACTGTAAAAGGATATGTGGAAATAAAAGCATCGTGTGTTTCGAATGCGAAGAATATAATCGAAAATTTGTGCGCTCAGGCAGCGGCACCGAATCGAACAATTATGAATGTGACCACATCAACAGCTGATGCCGGAAAAGATGACAGCCGAATTACAAAGCTGCCTGCTGCAGAAGAGATGAACACGTCTGCTTCGGAAGATGGAACTGAGATTTTGAAAGCTGAAAAGAATGCGGACGCTGCACTTGTTGCGGCAGATACAACAACTGCGGAAGCAGCGGTTGAGAGCGCTGAAGAGGACAAGAGCAGCACAGAAGAACAGCAGAGTGGTATGCTGAATCTTGATGGATTTATCATAGGAGAAAATGGCATGATCGAACGTTGTGAGAACCCGTCTCTGGCTGCCGAGGATGGAATTATTATATTGCCGTCAGACGACAGATGTAAGGGGATCGGAGCAGAAGCATTAACTGGAATTACGGGAGTGGAAGAAATCTATATTCCGGCCAATATTACATGGATTGAACCCGGAGCCCTGGAAAAACTGGAAAATCTTATGTATATAGAGGTTGCACCGGACAATCCGGCATATCAAAGCATAGATGGAGTTCTTTACAGCAAAAAGGAGCAGAAAGAAAAGGCATGAATATTCGACAGGTAACAGACGGCAAAGAAGATTATATAGAATTGCTTCGTATGGGAGATCCGGATGAATCCAGAATCCGTAAAGTATTGGAAGAAGGTGAACTCTTTTTACTTGAAGAGCATGGAAAACTCCGTACATTGTGCGTGGTTATATTTTCGGAAGAAAAGAAATGTGAGATAAAAAATATTGTAACCATAGAAAAAGACCGTGGCAAGGGGTATGGCCGGTATATGATCCATTATATCTGTGAACATTACTGCTCACAGTATGACTGGGGATATATGAAAAAAGACCGATGCCGGGACATCATGGAATTCTGTGAAAAATGTGGATTCACAGATGAAGATGAGGTATATCTGAAAAAGGAACTGATGTCGGAAATCGACACAAAACGTGTAATTAATCTTGCAATGGAAGCAGGAAGAATGCTTTTGAAAAACGGAGGCGAGATTTTTCGTGTAGAAGAGACGATGATGAGAATCTGTCGTAGATTCGGGGTGAAATATGTGGAGCTGTTTACTTTGAGTCATGGATTGTTTATCTGTGCAGGAACGGATAAAGAAAAGTTGTATACAAAAGTAAAACAGGTACCGCTTTCCTCTACACATCTTGGAATCGTAGCAGAAGTAAATGATCTGTCCCGGGAAATTGCAGCAGGACATGTCGGAATTGAAGAAGCAATAAAGAAGTTAAAGAAGATCGACAAGATGCCGGTCAAGCGTATTCCTTATCAGATAGCGGCGGCGGGATTAAGCGCCGGTGGATTGGGTTATCTGCTTGGCGGAACATCAATGGAAGCATTTGTGGCATTTTTTGTCGGCTGTGTTGTGTTTTCATGGTCACTTTTTGCCGGAAAACACGGTGTTTCAAAGATCCTGGTTCACATTGTAGGCGGGATCATTATTGCCTCTATGGCTTTGGCAGCAATGCAGATTCCGTTTTTAGGGGAACTTAGGATGGAAGGGATCGTGACCGGCGGGATTATGCCGCTGGTGCCCGGACTTGCATTTGTGAATGCGATCCGTGATCTGGCGGACAGTGATTATCTTGCGGGTACAGTTAAAATGATTGATGCGGTTATGGTATTTGTTTATATTGCAATCGGTGTGGGAACGGCGTTGTCGGTATATCATCATGTGTTAGGAGGCATTTTATAATGATCATAAAAATTATAGCAAATCTGGCATGTTCATTTATCGGGACGATTGCATATGCGGTTATGTTTCAGGTGCCGAGAAGGTTCTATATCGGATGCGGAATCACCGGATCGGTGGGATGGATGATGTACAAGTTTGCGTCTGTATATTGTTCGGTTGCAGCTGCGTCCTTTATAGGAACGGTATGTGCTGTATTGGTTGCGAGAATGCTGACGGTCCGCCTGAAATGTCCGATCACTATCTTTATGATTTCGGGTATCATTACACTGGTGCCGGGAGCTGGCATCTATTTTACAGCGTATTATCTGGTGACAAATCAGTTTGCAATGGCTGCTGCGAAAGGGATCGGAGCAATAAAAGTAGCTTTTGGGATTGTGCTTGGAATTGTCTGCATTGTATCTGTCCCGAGAGAAGTGTTCCAGAAAGAATACTGGGTTGAAAGAAAGATTGCAAAACAACAGAAAAATGGAAAGAGGGATCCGGTAAATCTTCCTGGTGAAAGACACAGATGAAAGATCTGATATAAAAGGTTGCTGTCCGCCTTGAATTTGTGCTACAATGTAGAGAAGGATAGTGTTCTAATGTATGTAGCAATACATAGATTTCATACATTTCAAAATAATAATGAAACAGGAGATAATGACAGTTATGAGTAAGGTAAGAACAAGATTTGCACCAAGTCCTACAGGAAGAATGCATGTAGGAAACTTAAGGACAGCGCTGTATACTTATTTGATTGCAAAACATGAAGATGGAGATTTTATCCTCCGGATTGAAGATACAGACCAGGAACGTTTTGTAGAGGGCGCACTGGATATCATTTATCGTACATTGAAAGAGACCGGGCTGGTTCATGATGAGGGTCCGGATAAAGATGGCGGGGTAGGACCGTATGTGCAGAGTGAACGGAATGCACAGGGACTTTATTTGAAATATGCAGAACAGCTGATCGAACAGGGGGATGCTTACTACTGCTTTTGTGACAAAGAACGTCTGGAATCTTTGAAAAGCAAAGTGTCTGACGAGGATGGCGGAACAGAGATTGTTGTATATGACAAGCATTGTCTGCATTTAAGTAAAGAAGAGATTGAAGCGAACCTTGCAGCAGGAAAACCGCATGTAATCCGTTTTAACATGCCAACAGAAGGAACTACTACATTCCACGATGAGATATATGGCGATATCACAGTTCCGAATGAAGAACTCGATGACCTGATTTTGATCAAATCAGATGGATACCCGACTTACAACTTCGCAAATGTTGTCGATGATCATCTGATGGGAATCACACATGTTGTACGTGGTAATGAGTATCTGTCATCTGCACCAAAATATAACAAGATTTATGAAGCATTCGGATGGGATGTGCCGATATATGTACATTGCCCGCTGATCACAGATGAAAATCATAAGAAACTCAGCAAACGCTGTGGACATTCTTCTTATGAAGATCTGATCGAGCAGGGATTTGTGACAGAGGCAGTTGTTAATTATGTAGCACTGCTTGGGTGGTCGCCGGAAGGCAATCAGGAGATATTCTCACTGGAAGAGCTGGTAAAGGCATTTGACTTCCACCGCATGAATAAATCACCGGCTGTATTTGATCTTGGCAAATTAAAATGGATGAACGGTGAATATATCAAAGCTATGGATTTTGATAAGTTCTATGAAAGAGCGGAAGGGTATATCCGCAAAGTTATTACAAAAGATTATGACCTGAAGAAAATCGCAGCATTGGTAAAATCACGAATTGAGATCTTCCCGGATATTGCAGAGCAGATCGACTTTTTTGAAGCAGTACCGGAATATGATACAGCAATGTATTGCCATAAGAAGATGAAAACCAATGAAGAAAATTCACTGGAAGTATTAAGAGAAGTTCTTCCGCTTCTGGAAGCACAGGAAGACTATAGTAATGATGCACTGTTTGCGCTTCTTAAGAGTTATGTTGACGAGAAGGGTGTAAAAGTCGGTTATGTAATGTGGCCAATCCGTACCGCTGTATCAGGAAAGCAGAGTACACCGGGTGGAGCCACAGAGATTATGGAGATTCTTGGGAAAGAAGAATCTGTAAAACGAATCAAAGACGGAATTGAATTATTAAGCAAGTAAGGGGATTCTATGAGTTTAAATCATGCTCAGACAGAGGCAGTCGCCCATAATGAAGGACCATGTATGGTTCTCGCCGGCCCCGGATCGGGGAAAACTCTAACCATTGCAAAGAGAATAGAATATCTGATCATGAAGTATAAGGTAAGGCCAGAAGAAATTCTGGTCATTACCTTTACTAAGTATGCAGCTCAGGAGATGAAAGAAAGAACCAGACGGATCTGTGGTCCGTCTTCTTATGCTGTTACATTCGGAACGTTTCACGGAATCTATTACGGAATCCTGAAATGGGCGTACCGTCTGGAACCATCGAATCTCCTTACGGATGAAGAAAAATATCGGATGTTAAGAACTCTTCTGCCAAAAGTCGGATGGGATCAGGAACCGGAAACGGATGAAGAAAAAGACTATTTGCAGGAACTAGCCGCAGAAATTGGAAATGTAAAGAATAATTGTATGGCTATTGAAGCCTATGAACCGGTAAAATATACAACAGAAAAATTCCGTGCACTATACAAAGATTACGAAGAAGAAAAGAAAAAATGCCGGAAGATTGATTTTGAGGATATGCTGATCCAGTGCAGGGATCTGTTTTTTAATTATCCGGATATTCTGAAAAAATGGCAGGATAAATTCCGGTATATTCTGGTAGATGAGTTCCAGGATGTGAATCAGGCACAGTATGATGTGGTTCGTATGCTGGCTGAACCGCAGAATAATCTGTTTGTAGTGGGGGATGATGATCAGTCGGTATATGGATTTCGTGGAGCAAAGCCGGGAATCATGATGGAATTTATGAAAGATTATCCAAAGGCCAAGAGGGTACTTTTGGATATTAATTACCGCAGCAGTGCTTATATTGTCAATGGTGCTTTAAGAGTGATCGGTAATAATAAAATCCGGTTTGAAAAAAAGATCGAAGCGTTTCAGAAAGCAGATGAAACAGTTCATGTTCAGGAAGTAAAAGACCCTGTGCAGGAGGCGGAATATGTGCTGGAAAAAATAAAGGAATGTCAGGAAAAAGGTATTGCTTATACAGATATAGCTGTGTTGTACCGGACGAATATAGATGCAAGGGCAATGTCGGAACTTATGATGGAATATCAGATTCCGTTCGTGATGAAAGAACATCTGAATAATATTTACGAACATTTTATTGCACAGGATATCAGCAGCTATTTTCACCTTTCACAGGGGGAATATAGCCGGAAATATTTTTTGCAGATCGCAAACCGGCCAAACAGATTTTTCTCAAGGGATAGTATGAAAGGCGGAACAGTTACCTATGATTCGCTCAGAGAATATTACCGGGATAAAAACTGGATGACGGACAGAGTGGATCAGCTGGAATGGGACATGAAGATGATAAAAGACAAAACACCGTATGCAGCAATCCAATATATCCGGAAACATATGGGTTATGATGAGTTTTTAAAAGACTATGCGGCATACCGGAAGATTTCAGTGGAAGATCTTTTTGCGGTGCTGGAAGAGATATGGCAGAATTCCAAAGGATATAGAACGATCGGTGACTGGTTTGAACATGTAGAACGATACGGGGAAATATTAAAGGAGCAGAATTGTAAAAAAAATGCGGCAGAGGGTGTGAATCTGATGACAATGCATGCGGCAAAAGGGCTGGAATTTGATACGGTATTTGTGATCGAGGCAGATGAGGGCAGCAGTCCGTATAAGAAAGCAGTGACGGATGAGGAAATCGAAGAAGAGAGACGGCTTTTTTATGTAGCAATGACCAGGGCGAAGAGAAAACTGATCATCAGTTATGTAAAAGAAAAAAACGGGAAAGATATGACTCCTTCCCGTTTTGTGTCCGAATTACTCTTCGACGTCTGATTCATCAAATTCCTGGGAATCCATCCATTCATCAAAAGCATCAGCGGCAATTTCGTATTCGTCATCATCTTCGATGTTGCCGAGATCTGGTTCACCGTCCTCGGTTTCATTGTATTGATAGAGATAAACATCACCGGCTTCATTAGGTTCAAGATTCTCATCCAGAGGAAGCAGGGCAATGTATTCTTTGCCTGCAGCTTCATATACTGTGAGGATTGCACATTCAATGATCTCATCGTTATCGAGTGTAAGCTCTACGGTTGTGTAGCTTTCAGTTTCCTTTGTGTCGCTCATATCATAGTCTCCTTTACTAACATTAAAACTTATCTTAACTTTAACAAAGAAACGGATAAAAAGCAAGATGATAGTAGTCAAACAGGTAAAAATGTTGTAGAATGTAGCTGTATGTAACGCAATAATAAGGAGGAATAACAACATGATGAAGAAGAGAATGTTAGGAGTGATTGCAGTATTACTCGTATGCATTTTCGCATTATCTGCATGCAAGAAAGAGGCTGGAAAGCCGGTGGATAATGCAGTCAGTGAGAATACAACAGATGATTCGGAGGATACGGATCAGACAGAAGACGCAGGAAAGTACAAGTTTGGGTTCTCTGTGATCGATATGCAGAATCCATATTTTATAACATTGGAAGAAGCTGCACAACAGATCGTAGAAAAAGAAGAATGTACCATGGTGGTAAAAGATCCGGCATCTGATGCGGATACACAGGCAGAGCAGATCAGGGAGATGATCAATGAGGGGATCAATGCAATTTTCCTTTGCCCGGTTGATTGGGAGAAGATCACACCTTCGCTTCAGGCATTGCAGGACGCAGGGGTAAAAATTATTAATATTGATTCACAGGTAAAAGACACAGATTATATTGATGCATATGTGGGCTCTGATAATATAGAGGCAGGGAAGCTTTGTGGCAATGATCTGATTGAAAAGTATCCGGATGGCGGTACAGTTGCAATCCTGGAGGCTACGACACAAAATTCGGTGAATGACCGTATTACAGGGTTTGAGCAGGCAGTTGCCAAGGCGGAAAAAGGGTTTGAAGTTGTAGCGAGAGAAGATACAAACGGAACATTTGACAGTGCGCTGGAAGCAGCTAAGAAGATTTTGGAGGAACAACCGGATGTGACGGCAATCATGTGTGGAAACGACCAGATGGCTGTTGCAGCGAAGACAGCACTGAATCTTGCGAATAATGATCAGACTGTTGTCTACAGTGTAGATGGTTCGCCTGATATTAAGAAGGAATTAATGAAAGCGGATAGTCAGATCGTAGGGACAGTCGCACAGTCTCCGATCAATATCGGGAAAAAAGCAGTCGATATTGCATTGAATGTTCTTGACGGAAAAGATTTTGAAGCAGAGACGGCAATAGACGTATTTATGATTAATAAAGATAATGTTGAAATGTATGGCGCAGACGGATGGCAATAGGCGCAGACGGGCAACGGGAAGGACATAACAGAGATGAGAGAGGTTCAAGGATATCCATTACCACTGGGGGTGCAGATAAGTAAAGACAGGGTTAATTTTTCCATTGCAGTTCCGGCAGATAAGGACTGCCAACTGTTATTATACCGCACAGGGAGAAAGAAACCGTGCAGGCAGTTTGATATGAAACCAATGATCGGTGAAGTGAGGTGTATAGCACTTGAGGATATCGAGCCGGGAGATTATGAATACAATTATCTGATCAATAAAGAAGTTGTAACTGATCCGTACGTAAAAGCAATTGCCGGCAAAGAACGCTGGGGTGTAAAAAAGGAACTGTCAGAACATGAGATCCGGGGACGGCTGCAGATGAGTGATTATGACTGGGAAGGAGATCATACATTACAGATACCTTATCATCAGGTAATAGCGTACAGTCTGCATATCCGCGGATTTACAAGACATCCATCATCAAAAGTAAAGGCGAAAGGAACTTTTCAGGGAGTAATTGAAAAGCTGGAATATCTGAAAGATCTTGGGATTAACCAGATTCATTGTATGCCGGTATATGAATTTGAAGAATGCCAGATATATAGAAATTACTGGGGATACGGTGCGGGAAGCTATTTTGCACCCAAAAGCGCATATTCTGCAGATGGAGACGGCGCCAGAGGACTGAAAGATATGGTGAAGGCATGTCATCGGTCAGGAATAGAGGTCGTTCTGGAGATGCCATTCTGCACGGCTGCAGATAAGATGATGATGTTAGAATGTCTGAGGTATTATGTTATGGAATACCATATAGATGGATTTATATTGAATCCATTTGTGATTTCGACGGAGAGTGTGCATGCAGATCCGTTTTTGAAAAACACCAAGATTATGGAACACGAGTTGGGATTCCAGACAGTCATGCGAAGATTTCTGAAAGGTGACGAAGGGATGATCCATGATGTGATCTACTGGCTGAAACACCATTCAAAAGAGCAGGGAATCTTTAACTACATTACTGATCAGAACGGATTTACCCTGAATGATCTGGTGTCTTACGATGCGAAACACAATGAGGAGAATGGTGAACATAATCAGGATGGACCGGATTATAATTATAGCTGGAACTGCGGGGCGGAAGGACCGAGCAGGAAAAAGGCAGTAATGGAACTGCGGAATCATCAGATATTTAATGCATTTTTCCTGCTCTTTCTGGCACAGGGAACTCCGTGTATGCTTGCAGGAGATGAGTTTGGAAATTCTCAGAAAGGTAATAATAATGTATACTGTCAGGATAATCCGATAGGATGGACAGATTGGCGGGGACTGGAAAAGAAGAAAGAACTGCATGATTTTGTAAAAGAACTGATTGCATTCCGTAAATCGCATCCGATTCTCACACCGGAGCGAGAACTGCAGGGGATAGATCTTAGCTGTTGCGGTGTGCCGGATGTATCTTATCACGGGGAAGAGGCGTGGCAGATACCGGGGGAAGTGTCGAGCAGGCAATTGGGCGTATATTATAGTGGAGCACAGACAAAAAGCGAGGACTGTTATGTTGCATATAATATGCATTGGCTGGAACATGTATTTGCACTGCCGGCTTTACCAAAGGGATATGGCTGGTATGTGAAAGCGACGACGGAACGGGGGATGTTAGATGTGCCGGTGCTTTTGAAAGATCAGAGAAAATTAGAGTTAAAAGAGCGGTCGGTTACGGTGCTTACAGCAGAACGGATTGTGGAGGTTGAAACGAAGAAAAATGAAAACATTACAACACTTACAGACGATCAATCATCATAAATATCTTGTTATGAAGGAATGCTTTAAAGTAGGACTTTACAGACAGGGACTTCTTCATGACCTGTCTAAATATTCACCGACAGAATTTTTAGTTGGATGCAGGTATTACCAGGGAAATAGAAGTCCGAATAATGCTGAACGGGAGGCAACGGGTTATTCTAAGGCATGGTTACATCATAAAGGACGTAACAAACATCATTATGAATATTGGATCGATTATAGTGTAGATCCGGGGGAAGGTATCATAGGCCTTAAGATGCCGCTTCAATATGTTGTGGAGATGTTCATGGATCGTATTGCGGCATCTAAGACATATCAGGGGGACGCATACAGAGACAATCATCCATTGGAGTATTATGAGAAGGGAGCCGGGCGGCTTGGAAAAATGATCCATCCGGATACAGCAGGCCTTCTGCACGAATTGTTGAAAATGCTGGCAGAAGAGGGAGAGGAAAAAACTTTCCGGTATATTAAGAGAGTCCTTCTGAAACAGAAGAAATATTAACAGTTTATGCAATAGTTCAAAAAAATAAAAAAATTCAAAAAAACTGTTGACACAATAACAATTTCGATGTATTATATATCTTGTCTTCGCGAGAGAGCAAAGATGAATGCGGAAGTGTCGGAACTGGCAGACGAGCAAGACTAAGGATCTTGTAAGCATTG
>OLND01000828.1_pt1 | contig 35890 bp, 39 predicted proteins | sample 1672031 | NCBI WGS metagenome assembly OLND01 (sample SAMEA3136638, study PRJEB25190) | human gut metagenome | biome: human gut; feature: human-associated habitat; material: faeces | place: Austria | collected 2013 | reverse complement strand
ATAGACGGGTGTCCGTAAAACAGTTGATCCTCCGTATGGCTTAGACCATGCGGAGGATTTGTTTATGTCTGATCTTCAAACTTGCTGGCGGCAAACGGTTTGTCAAAACCGTTTGCGGACGGCAAGTCCACAAGGGATAGTCGCTTTAGCAGCACAAGGGGGTGTAGCCACCTTGACGGAAGGTCGTGACGCAACATTCTCGGTCGGGCAGTTTTCTTCTGCCGACCGGGAATGAAGCGACCCAGGACACACGATACTCTCGACAGGAGAGTATAGAAGTGCGCCCTTTAGTTCCTAAAGGGATTTTTCCTTAATACTTTTTCATCAGCTTATTAAAAATGACAATTCCTGCGATAACTTGAAACAGTAAATATCCGCTGAGATAGAGTACAATCATGCGAGTATTATCAATGACTTCCAATGCTCCGAGAATACCGAAAACCAAAATAGAGAAACAAATAACCAGCAGTCCTAAGCTGTAAGTATATCTTCCGGCTCTATCTCTGATTTTTGTTTTTAACTCGTCATGCTGTTCAATTCGTTCGTTTTCCAAACGCTCTTCGTATCGCTCTTTATTTTTGGGGGAACTCCAATAAAAATATTTGCATATCATCATAATTCCTGGGAAGATACCTGCGCCAGCAAAGCCCCATAAAATGCCCTCTAACTTTGTTTCAATCAACAGCGCAACAATCAAACAAGCCACACCGAAAAGCACATATAGTATCCCGGTTATCAAATTACTCTTTTTCATTTTCTGCACCTCTTTCATAGATAAAGATTTCTTCAATCCGCTTGCCAAAAAAGTCTGAAATTGCAAAAGCTAATTCTAATGATGGATTATACTTTCCAGTTTCGATTGAACTAATGGTTTGTCTTGAAACACGAAGCATTTTTGCAAAATCATCTTGATTTAATCCTCGCTCCTTTCGTAATTGCTCAACTTTATTCTTCAAAAAAACGCCTCCTTGCATGACAAGTTTCCTTTACAAACTTACTATAGCATGACACGCTCATCTTGTCAATTTTCCTTTACAATATTTACTTCTTTATCATGGGGAAATTACAATTTATTCATACAGTAAGAGCGCCCAAACATTTTTCGTCCGGGCGCTCTCAGTATCAATTATAAATCAGCTCAAACTTCACAACTTCCTCTGTCTGTGCCTTGCAAGCGTTCATCTGACGCACCCATTCCATTTGGTTTTCGGCTTTCAGCTGTTCGGTCACACCGTTTTGCTCTGCCAGTGACCGCACGATCAGCTCTATGCGGTTTCGTGCCGCTTCGTCGATCTCGGCGCAATACTGTCTTACGTACACCCAGCTATCGCCGGAGGGTGCTTCTCTCAGGTTTTCATGTACGCCGCCGCACGGTCTACCAGCTTCCGGTAGACCCGCTGCACCATCCACGGCTCCGTGGAGGCCGCCAGCGCCTCCTCCGGCGTGAACCACGCCACGCCGCTGTTCTCGTCGGGCTTTTCCCGGAGGGCATCGTCCTCCGCCGCCAACAGATACGTCACGTTCATGTGGATGTGGCTGGGGACATACTGCCCCCGCTTCTCATGGCCATCCACCGTCAGGCACTCCAGTGAGAAGATCCCCTCCGTCACCGGCACCAGCCGCCGCAGCCCCGTCTCCTCCGTCACCTCCCGCATGGCCACCGCCAGCAGATCACGGCCGCCGTCGGCGTGACCGCCGGTCCACGACCACGAGCGGTACAGATTGTGGTACACCATCACCACCCGCCGCCGGTCCCGGCTCAGCACCCACGCCGAGGCGGTCATGTGCGCCGTGAGATTCGTCCGCAGGAAGGCGTCCTCATGAACCGCCAGAAATTCCAGCATGGCCTCCCGGTCCCGCCGCTCCTGCTCGCAGCCGGGAACGAAAGCCCGGATGTCCTCCAAAATACTCATGCTCGCCGCCCCCTTCGCAGATACACCGCCCAGTAGACCACGCCCACCAGACAGCCGCCCAAAATGTTCCCCAGCGTCACCGGCAGCAGATTTCCCGTCCACATGGAGGCCCAGCTCAGCCCCTCCGCCGCCACGCCGTACCTTCCCGCCGCCAGGATCCCCGCCGGCAGATAGAACATATTGGCCACGCTGTGCTCAAATCCGCACAGCACAAAGGTGAAGATGGGCAGATACATAGCCGCCAGCTTCCCCGGCACCGACTGGGCCGCAAGGCTCATCCACACGGCGATGCACACCAGAAAGTTGCACAGCACGCCCCGCAGCAGCGCCGTCAGGAACGGCAGGCCCGCCTTGGCCGCCGCCGTGGCCACCACGGACTCGTATACCCCGTCGAAGGTGCCTGCCGCCACGGTGAGAGCTGCCACTGACCCGGCCCCCAGCACGTTGGCCAGATACACGACGCCCCAGCTGCGGAGCATCCGCCCCCACGTCAGCTGCCGCTCCAGCAGCGGGATCACCAGCAGGCAGTTGCCGGTAAACAGCTCGCTCCCCGCCAGCAGCACCATAGCAAGCCCCGCCGGGAACACCGCCGCCCCGGCCAGCCTGCCGCCATAGCTCACCGCAAAGGTGGCCGATCCCCCCGCCAGAGCGATGAAGGCCCCCGCCAATATCCCCAGCAGCAGCATCCTTCCCACCGGCAGCGCCGCCTTGCTCTTTCCCGTCTCCACATAGCGCCGTGCCACCTCTGCCGGACTATACATACGCATCGCTCCTCTCTATACCCGCAGGCGGGCAGGGGGATCGTCCTCCTGCCCGCCGCATCCACGCCGGTTCTGCCGGATCAATAGTTCTCTTTCCGCACCTCAAAATAGCTCTGAGGATGGGCGCACACGGGACAGACCTCCGGGGCCTTCTTCCCGATGACCAGATGGCCGCAGTTGCGGCACTCCCACATGGTCTCCTCGCTCTTTTCAAAGACCCGCTGCATCTCCACGTTGCTCAGCAGCGCCCGATAGCGCTCCTCGTGGGCCTTCTCGATGCGCCCCACCTGCCGGAACTTCTCCGCCAGCTCCGTGAAGCCCTCCTCCTCGGCCTCCTGCGCCATGCGGTCATACATATCCGTCCACTCGTAGTTCTCTCCGGCGGCGGCAGAGGCCAGATTCTCCGCCGTGGTGCCGATGCCGCCGAGGGCCTTGAACCACATCTTGGCGTGCTCCTTTTCGTTGTTGGCGGTGGCCTGGAAAATGGCTGCGATCTGCTCATAGCCCTCCTTCTTGGCCACGGAGGCGAAATAGTCGTACTTGCTGCGGGCCTGAGTCTCCCCGGCAAAGGCCTCCCGCAGATTGCGCTCGGTCCTGCTTCCCTTCAGTTCCATGATAAGCTCCTTCCCGCTCCCTGTGGGAGCCATAAAATCTTTCCGCTTATTATACCATACCTTTCCCCGGATTGACAATTTTTATTTTGCTTGCGCCGGAGGGCCGGGTGGTGTAAGATAGTAAAAAAATCACGGGGCAGAGGCTCCGCAATTTCCGCAAGGAGGTATCACGTTATGAAAGTCGGCTTTATCGGCACCGGCAATATGGGGGGCGCACTGGCCCATGCCGCCGCCCAGTCCCCCGCCCCGGCGGAGCTGCTGCTGTCCAACCGCACCCCGGAGAAGGCACAGGCTCTGGCCCAGCAGCTGGGGGCCACCGTCTCCGACAATGAGACCATCGCCCAGACCTGCGACTACATCTTTCTGGGGGTCAAGCCCCAGATGATGGCGGACCTGCTGGCCCGGCTGCAGCCCATCCTGTCCCGGCGGCAGGAGGGCTTCGTACTGGTGTCCATGGCCGCCGGCCTGACTCTCCAGCGCTTGAGGGAGATGGCGGGCCTCTCCTGCCCCATCCTGCGGATCATGCCCAACACTGCCTGCGCCGTGGGAGCGGGCCTGACGCTGTACGTCCCCTCCCCGGAGGTGACGGAGGAGCAGCTGTCCGCCTTTCTGACCCTGATGTCCGCCTCCGGACGGCTGGAGCCGCTGGAGGAGCACCTCATCGACGCCGGCAGCGCCGTGGCCGGCTGCGGCGGCGCCTTCGTCAGCCTGTTTCTGGAGGCGCTGGCCGACGGCGCCGTCACCTGCGGCCTGCCCCGTGACAAGGCCCGGCGCTACGCCGCCCAGATGGTGCTGGGTACGGCGCAGCTGGCTCTCCAGTCCGGCCAGCACACCGCCGCCATGAAGGATGCCGTCTGCTCTCCCGGCGGCACCACCATCGCCGGGGTCCGGGCGCTGGAGCGGGGCGGCTTCCGCTCGGCAGCCATGGAGGCCGTCATTGCCGCCTATGAAAAGACGCTGGCACTGAAAAGCTGACCCGCCCCAAACGCAGAGGCCCTTCGGACGGAGGTCTGCCCCCCGCCCGGAGATCAGCGCACCACACATCCCCCCTTCTCCGGGCAAAAACGCCCCACCGGCCATGCCGGTGGGGCGTTTCCTTATAGGGAAATACAAAGCCTGCTTACTTTCCGTAGATCACGCCGATGAGCCAGTTCAGAAACCGGTAGGGCAAAATGCGGGTCAGCAGGGCCAAAAACTGATAGTCAAAGCGGATGGTGTAAATGGGCTTTACCCGCTGCTTCATGGCCACCTTAGCGATGAAGGCCCCCGCCTTGGCCGGATCCATGCCCGTCTGCTCGTCGTGCTCCATCCGGGCCACGGAGCGGCTGATGCGGCCGCCGTACACGTCGTCGCCGTCGATGGTCTTTTCCCGTGCGGCGGTGAAGCCCGTGTGGATATCCCCCGGCTGCACGGCGCACACCGTGACGCCGTAGGGCCGCAGCTCGTTAGCCAGCGCCATGGTGTAGCTGTTCACCGCCGCCTTGGCAGCGGAGTAGTAGGCCTGAAACGGGATGGGAGCCGCCGCCGCCACGGAACTGAGGTTCACGATGCGCCCGGCGCCCGCCTGCCGCATATGGGGGATCACCGCCCGGTTCACGTTGACCATGCCGAAGAAATCTGCGTCAAAAAGCCGCTTGGCATCCTCCGTCTTGGTGAACTCGATGGCGCCGCTGATGCCGAAGCCGGCGTTGTTCACCACCACGTCGATGTGGCCCTCCTGCCGCAGCACCTCCCCGATGGCGGCATCCACCAGCTCCTCACGGGTGATGTCCGCCACCAGATGGTGCAGACCCTCTACGCCCTGCGCCCGGCGGCTCAGCTCATATACCGTATAGCCCGCCGCCTTCAGCGCCAGAGCCGTCTGCTTTCCGATACCGGAGGTCCCTCCGGTGACAACCGCTACCTTACTCATGCTTTACCAGCACCTCCGCCATAATGTCCATGGCCTCATCCAGCAGGGCCTCCGTGTGGGTGGCCATGTAGCTGGTCCGCAGCAGGGCCTCTCCCTCCGGCGTGGCCGGGGGCAGGGTGGGGTTGACGTACACGCCCCGGTCGTAGATCTCCTTGGCCACCTCCAGCGTGTGATACGTCTCGTAGGTGTAAATGGGGATGATAGGCGTGGGGGCGTTCAGGGCCGACTCCCGGATCTTCATTCCCCGGTCCGTCATGCCCTTCCGGGCGTACAGGCTCAGGCTCCGCAGCCGGTCCACCAGCTCCGGGTGCTGCTCCAGATGCCGCAGGGCCGCCAGTGCCGTGGCGCAGTTGGCCGGCGGGATGGACGCCGAGAAGATGAATGGCCGGGAGGCGTGGCGCACATACTCCGCCACCTCCTCCGAGGCCGCCATGTAGCCGCCCAGCGATGCCAGCGACTTGGAGAAGGTACCCATGTACACATCCACCTGATCCTCCAGCCCGAAGTAGCTGGCGGTTCCACGACCGCCCTCACCCAGCACGCCCAGTCCGTGGGCATCGTCCACCATGACCCGTGCGCCGTACCGCTTGGCCAGCGCACAAATTTCCGGCAGCTTGGCGATGTCGCCGCCCATGGAGAATACGCCGTCGGTGACGATGAGGGCGCCGTTCTGCTCCGGCACCCGCTGCAGCTGCTTCTCCAGATCCGCCATATCGCTGTGGCGGTAGCGCAGCATCTTGCCGTAGCTCATCTGGCACCCGGCGTAGATAGAAGCGTGGTTCTCCCGGTCGCAGATCACATAGTCGTGCCGCCCCACCAGTGCGCTGATGATCCCCACGTTGGACTGGAACCCCGTGCCGAAGGTGACGATGCCGGGCTTACGCAGAAACTTCCCCAATTCCTCCTCCAACTCCAGATGCATCTGGAGGGTGCCGTTGAGGAACCGGGAGCCACTGCACCCGGTGCCGTACTGCTCCAGGGCATGGATGCCCGCCTCCACCACATCCGGGGCCGTGGTCAGACCCAGATAGTTGTTGGAGCCCAGCATGATGCGGCGCTTGCCCTCCATCATCACCTCCACATCCTGCCGGGACTGGAGGGCGTGGAAATAGGGATACACCCCCGCCGCCTTCAATTCCTTCGCCAGAGACGGCTCATAGCATTTCTGAAAAATATCCATAGCTCTCTCCTGTTATGTAATATAAAATATCAGTTATTTTCGTTTTGCAAGCCATATTATGCGGCTTTTTGCTGCAATAAATATTATATAGTGTTGTGAAAAATTTGTCAACCCCCATCACCTTCGTCGGCTGCGGCAGGGGTACTTTCTCCCCCGTCCGGCGTGTCCAAACAGGACGTTTTACCCTCTGTCCAGCCGTACAGATCCGTCCGGAAAAATGTCCACCGGACGTCCACCTCGACCTTTGAAAGCGTCCCATGTCCGGTGGGCCTTGAAAACCGCCATGGCACAAAACGAGATCGGCAAAGCTGCGCTGTGTGAAATAGAGTATCAAAAAAGCAGAAAGGCAGGCGTCGGTCAGAAAACCACAGAAATAAAAATGACATCGGCAAAATGCCGTGCTGCAAAACCGAAGTACCCAAAAACGGTGCCATGAAAAAGCAGGGCATCGGCAGAAATGCCGATGCCCTGCTTTCAAAAAATCTTTTGCGTAAAATTCCGCTGCCGCAAAGCTTATTTGCCCAGAAAGCTCTTTGCTAAAAACCATTCGGCAACCGATGCCATCGGGCGGATCCGGTAAGATTTCTTCGGTCAGAGCCGCCTGCCCGGAGTGGTTGGTCCGTTTGTTCAGCGCTGCTGCGCCGCCTGACGGCCCGCCCGGAAGGCCCGGAGGTTCAGCTCCCGCACCTTCTCCGGCACGGTGTCTGCCACCACCTGCTCCCAGTCGATCTGGGGGCAGCCCAGACTGTCACACATAGCCCCGAAGAGCACCACGTTCATGCACTTGGGGTTGCCCAGCCCCAGCGCCATGTCGCTGGCCGGAACGGCAATGGTGCGGAACACCTTTGCCATGGCCTCCACGCAGCCCTCCGGGTAGGTCTCCGCCCCGGAGGCAATGGTGGTGGACTTGATGGCGTAGTCGTTGATGACCGCCACGCCGCCGGGCTTCAAGAACTCGGCATAGCGCACAGCCTCCATCTTCTCCAGCGCCACCAGAATGTCCGCCTCGCCCTTGCCGAACACGGGGCCGTACACCTTGTCGCCCCAGCGCACCTGCGTCGAGACGCTGCCGCCCCGCTGGGCCATGCCGTGTACCTCGCTCTGCTTCACGTCGAAGCCCGCCTGCATGAAGCCGTTGGCCATGATTTTGGAGATCAGGATGGCCCCCTGACCGCCCACGCCCACCAGCAGCGCACTTTTCACACCAGACATCACACTTCCTCCTTTACGATGGCACCGAAGGGGCAGACCTGAGCGCAGACGGTGCAGCCCACGCACTGGGTACGGTCGATGACCGCCTTGCCCTCCTCCATGGAGACGGCGGGGCAGCCCACCTTCAGGCAGCTGCGGCAGCTGCGGCACTTATCCGGCTCCACATGGCACATTCCCTTTTGGAACCTATCCCGCTTGATGAGCAGGCAGGGCCTCCGGGTGACGATGGCGGGATGCTCGCCCCGCTCCAGCGCCGCCACGGCCCGGTCCACCGTCTCCTTCATAGCCGTCAGGTCCTGCGGGTCCACCGTCAGCACCGGGGCAAAGCCCATGGCCGTGAAAATTTCCTCCACGCTGAGCATGGGGGCCTCGTCCCCCAGCAGGGTATAGCCCGTGCCGGGGTTATCCTGATGGCCGGTCATGCCGGTGATGCGGTTATCCAGCACGCAGGGGATCATGCGGCCGTTGTTATAGATGATCTCCGCAGCGCCGGTCATGCCGCTGTGGAAGAAGGTGGAGTCGCCCATGACGCCGAAGACGGTCTTATCGGTGACGCCCTCCCGCTCAAAGCTCTTGGCAATACCCATGCCGGCGGAGAAGCCTGCGCCCATGCACACCACGGAATCCATGCAGTTCAGCGGGGCGGCGCTGCCCAGCGTATAGCAGCCGATGTCGCCGGTGACGACATAGTTTTTGTTCTTGGACAGGGTATAGAAGAAGCCACGGTGGGGACATCCCGGGCAAAGGGCCGGAGGACGGCTGGCCGGGGTTACATCCGTCTTGCGGAAATCTGTTTTCTCACCCAGCACCCGCTCCCGCAGCAGCTGGGTATTCAGCTCGTACAGAAGGCCCGTCAGCTCCTTACCCACGCAGGGGATGCCGGCGGCCTTGATCTGATCCTCCATGAAGGGCTCCAGCTCCTCGATGACATAGAGCTTTTCCACACGGGAGGCAAAGTCCCGGATCAGATCCATGGGCAGGGGGAAGGTCAGGCCCAGCTTCAGGAAGGACGTCCCCTCCGGGAACACCTCCTTGGCGTACTCATAGGACACGGAGGCCGTGATGACGCCCACCTTGCCGTCGCCCAGCTCCCGCTTGTTCAGGCCGTTTTCCAGCGCACGGGTGCAGCCGTACTCCTCCAGCCGCCGCAGCCGCTCCTCCACCAGCGGGTGGTTGGCGTAGGCGTGGGCGGGGGTACAGACGAACTTGCGGACGTTGCGCCGGTAGGGCGGCGCCGTATGCTCCCGGCGCTCCCCCCACTGCACCAGCCCCTTGGAGTGGCAGACCCGTGTGGTGGTGCGGTACAGCACCGGGGTATCGAACTCCTCCGACAGCTCACAGGCCAGAGCCACGAAGTCCTTGCACTCCTGCGGGTCGCTGGGCTCCACCATGGCGATCTTGGCCGCCCGTGCATAGTGGCGGTTGTCCTGCTCATTCTGGGAGGAGTGACAGCTGGGATCGTCCGCCGTCACCACCACGAAGCCGCCGCCTACGCCCATATAGCCGGCGGTGAACAAGGGATCCGCCGCTACGTTCAGGCCCACCATTTTCATGGTGCAGAAGGAGCGGGACCCGGCAATGGAGGCCCCGTAGGCCACCTCCACCGCCACCTTCTCATTGGGCGCCCACTCGCAGTAGACGTCCTTCTGATAGGGGGGCAGGTTCTCTAAAATCTCTGTACTGGGGGTGCCGGGATAGGCGGAGCATATCTTGATGCCTGCCTCGTACACGCCTCTGGCCGTGGCCTCGTTGCCGCTCATGAGATGCTTCATATGATTTTTCACCTTTCTGTTCCGGTTGGTATCAACATGACTATGCCGGGATGTATTTAATATCTTTCCGCCTGTGCCTCACCGTGGAGCACCCGCAGGGCACCCTCCGCCAGCGCCCGCATCTCCTCCTCGCCGGGAAACCGCAGGACGGGAGCCAGCCGCCCCACATAGGCGGTGATATCGTCACAGAAAAACTGCTCATAGGCCATGCCACCGGTGTAGACGATGGCATCCACCTCGAAATGCAGCACCGCCGCCATGGCGCCGATGTCCTTGGCCAGCTGGTACACCAGCGCCCGGTAGGCCGCCGTGAACCGCTCGTCTCCGGACACCACCCTGGCGCAGATCTCCCGGAAGTCCGTGGTACCCACATAGGACAGCATCCCGGAGCGGCGGCCCAGCGTCCGCTTGACCTCCTCCCGGCTGCGCCCGGCATAACAGTAGTCGATGAGCTGATTCACCGGCAGGCCGCCGCCACGATCCATGCCCATGGCCCCCTCATCCTTGACGTTGAACACGTCCACCACACGGCCATGGTCATGGGCCGCCACGGACACGCCACCGCCCAAATGGCAGACGATGAGCCGAGCCTCCTCGTAGGACTTGCCCAGCCGGCGGGCCGCCTTGCGGCCCACGGACTTCTGGTTCAGGGCGTGGAACTGGCTCAGCCGCCGGAACTCCGCAAAGCCGGAGACATGGGCCACCTCCGTCATCTCGTCCACGCACACCGGGTCCACGAAAAAGGCCGGGATACCGACCAGATCACCAATGCGCCGGGCCAGATACGCCCCCAGATTGGAGGGATGCTCGCCGTAGGGGGCCTGCTCCACATCCTGCATCACCCGGTCGCTGACGGCGTAGGTGCCGGAGGGGATAGGGCGGTACAGGCCGCCACGGCCGCACACGGCATCGAAATCCTCCAAGCGGAAGCCGCCCTCCGCCACCGCCTCCAGCACAGCCCGCTGGCGGAACTCCGCCTGATCGATGACCCGGTCGAAGCCCTCCAGCTCCTGAGCCGTGTGGACGATGCTCTTCTTCAGCAGCTCCTGCTCCTCCTCAAACACCGCCACCTTGGTGGAGGTGGCGCCGGGATTGATGACCAGTACCTTCATCCGTTTCCCCTCTCCCGGTGATGTCTTTCACCGAATTACTTAATGAATGATTTTATTATGGCAGTCTGCCGCCGGTTTGTCAATGTCCGGCGGGGAATTTTCCAAAACCCGTCAAAGCCCACAAAATTCTCCGCCGGAAGCTGGTAGAAACGCAGAAAAGAGGAGCCGGATGGCTCCTCTCTGGGATCATTATTCGTTGGGCGGCAGACGGTATACCTCCAGTCCGTCGGTGCGGCCCACATAGGCAAAGCCCTTTTTCTCAGCGATGTGCCGGGTGGCGGTCTGCTCCGGGACGCACTCGATGACCGCCGTCTTTCCCGCCCGGTGGGCCAGCTCCACCAGCCGGTCCGTCAGCCGGGAGGCATAGCCCTTCCCCCAGCAGTCCGGGGAAAGCACCCAGCCCAGCTCCATGCTGTCCGGGTCATAGGCGTGGTAGATGACGTAGCCCAGCAGACGGCCGCCCTCCTCTGCGCCGTATACAAGGGGCGGCTCCGCAAGCCCCGCCTCCCGGAGGAACTGCTCCGTTTGAAGGCGGTCATAAGGCGGCTCCAGATAGCGCATCACCTGCCGGTCGGACAGAATCCTATACAGCGCTTCGGCGTCCGATGGCCGAAGCCTGCGGATGGTCAGGGCCTTCATCCCCGCATCCCCTCCAGCAGATGCTCCGCCATGCGGCGGCCCCGCTGGGCCAGCGGGAAGCCGCCCTCATAGATGCGCCACTCGAAGAGCATCCCCCGGTGCAGCGTCACCAACTCCTCCACCACCTCCGCCGTGGTCAGCTCCTGCCGGATGCTGCCCTCCCGGCGGCACAGATCCACCAGCTCCCCCAGCAGGCGGTAGTATACCCGCTTCTCGCTGCCCTTCAGTACGCCCTGCTCCGGGTAGCGCAGCCCGTGGATGAAGGCCTTGTACAGCACCTCGTCCCCCACGCTGATCTCCAACGACCGGCCCACGAAGTCCAGCAGCTTCTCTCGGCCGGAGCGATCGGTGTCCGCCAGATACGCCTGCTCCAGCACCTGATACGCCTCGTCCACGTGCTGGGTCAGCTGGATGGCCAGTTCGTCCTTGCTTTTGAAGTAGTGATAGATATTGCCCACGGAGCAACCGGCGGCCTGTGCGATCTCCTCCACGGAGACGTTTTCAAAGCCCTCCCGGTCAAACAGATCCAGCGCCGTCTCCTGGATCCGGCGGCGCATCTCCATGGCCTGCCTCTTTCGTGCGGTGATCCTCTCTGCCATCGTACTTTCCCCTATGTCGTAAATTCTCCTTGTATCATACCGTTTTGACGGCGGAAAGTCAATATCCCGTTGACGCAGCGGCCTTTGACGGCTACAATAGAAAAAAAACGCAGGAGGCAGCCATGGCCCACATCATCTCCATCACCGATTTCGACACCCCGGAGCTGGACGTCTACGCCCGTCTGACGGAAAACCAGCTGGTCAACCGGGCAGACCCCGCAAACGCCCTCTTTATCGCAGAAAGCCCGCTGGTCATCGGGCGGGCGCTGGAGAGCGGCTGCGTACCGGTGTCCTTTCTCATGGAGCCACGGCACCTGACGTCTCAGGCCCTGCCCCTGCTGGAGCGCTGTCCGGAGGACATCCCCGTCTACACCGCTGCGCCGGAGGTGCTGACCCGGCTGACGGGCTTCCATCTGACCCGTGGGATGCTGTGCGCCATGCGCCGCCCGGCCCTGCCCACGGTGGAGGAGGTGTGCGCCAACGCCCGGCGCATCGCCGTGCTGGAGAATGTCATGAATCCCACCAACATCGGGGCTATCTTCCGCTGCGCCGCCGCTCTGGGTATGGATGCGGTGCTGCTCACTGCCGCCGGGAGCGATCCCCTGTACCGGCGGGCTTCCCGTGTCAGCATGGGCAATGTGTTTCTCATCCCATGGACGTATCTGGAGGCTCCGTGGCCGGAGCGGCTGCGGCGGCTGGGCTTCCAGACGGTGGCCATGGCCCTGCGGGAGGACTCGCTGCTTCTGAACGACCCCCGGCTCATGGCGGCGGAGAAGCTGGCGGTGGTGCTGGGGACCGAAGGGGACGGTCTGTCCGACGGTACCATCGCCGCCTGCGACTACACGGTCCGCATCCCCATGACCCACGGAGTGGACTCCCTGAACGTGGCCGCCGCCAGCGCCGTGGCCTTTTATCAACTGGGGCTGATGAGCGGCGGCGCTCCGACGTAACGAAAATTGCTTGCTGCACTCTGCAAAAACCAGCCCCATCGTATGGATACGATGGGGCTGGTTTTTATTTCTTAATCCGCCGGGGTGATTCGCTTCGTGCGGAAGTAAACGATCATGGGGATGAGAGTCAGTACCAGACACGGCAGCCAAATCAGCAGGGTCGTGGCCGGAGGCCCACCGAAATAGTGCAGCGGCATTTCATCCCGGTAGGCGGCGAGTCCGCCGTGAGCCACCAGTTCATAGACGGAAATCAGAAGGATGATCCCGTTAAAAATGCAAAGATCCCGCAGCTTTGTCCGGCGCTCCACGGCACTTTTCCACCAAACATGGATGACCATCAGCAAGGCAATGAGCGCAGCCACCATGGCAAGGGTCTCGGCAATCCCCATCAGATGATCCGACAGGAAAAACTGATGGAAAAATTCCTCATTCCGTTCCATCTGCGTGTTGGCCGCCTCATAATGAAGATTGCCGCCAGCGTAAGCCCCTGCACCGCAGAGATGGATGAACAGCAGCACATTGCAAATCAGGCAGATGACCGCCGGCACCGTAAAACGATCCTTTTTAGAAATCTCAGACAAATCGTCATCTCCTCTCTATTCCACGGATGAATGGTTACTGACAATTTCAATATATCAATCCCCTCATCATTTGTCAATATAACGCAATGATTTTGTATAATATATACAATATATCAATTAAGAATTAGCTGCTTTGCCAAAATCTGAAGCAATCAGCTTGTGGGAGTTCTCTCCATGGGAAAGCATAAAAAGGACCGCAGAGCTTTCTGCGGTCCTTTTTAACATCAGAACTTATCGCCACGGCTGAAGATCTTCAAAATCTCGTCGAAGGAACGATCCACGTCGCTCTCCTCTGCCTTCTCGCCCTCGGCCTCGTCCAGAGGCTGGGGGGCGGCGGCGGGGGCAGCGGCATCATCCTGCGTGGGCTGCTGCGTATCGGCAGCGGCGGGGGCAGCAGGGGCTTCCTGCTGGTCATTGCTCTCGAAGCCGGTGGCGATGACGGTGACACGGATCTCGTCGTCCAGCTCCTCGTCGAAGGTGGCGCCGAAGATGGTCAGGGCATCGGGATGTACCGCCTGCTGCACCAGCGTGGCGGCCTGCTCCACCTCCTCCAGACCGATGTCCATGGAGCCGGTGACGTTGATGAGGACGCCCTTGGCGCCGTTGATGGAGGTCTCCAGCAGGGGGCTGGAGATGGCCATGCGGGCGGCCTCCTCGGCCTTGCCCTTGCCGGCGGCACGGCCCACGCCCATATGGGCAAGGCCGGCATCCTTCATAACGGCGGTGACGTCGGCAAAGTCCAGATTGATAAAGCCGGTGTCCCGGATCAGGTCGGAGATGCTCTGCACCGCCTGGCGCAGCACGTCGTCGGCAATTTCAAAGGCGTTGCGGAAGGTGATCTTCTGATCGGTGGCGTACTTCAGCCGCTCGTTGGGGATGATGACCAGAGAGTCCACCTTGCCGCGAAGCTGCTCAATGCCGGCCTCCGCCGCACGCATCCGCTTCTGGCCCTCGAAGCCGAAGGGCTTGGTGACCACGCCCACCGTCAGGACGCCCTGTTCCCGTGCGATCTCCGCCACCACGGGGGCTGCGCCGGTGCCGGTTCCGCCGCCCATACCGGCGGTGATGAACACCATGTCGGTATCCTCCAGCGCCTTGGACAGCTGGGTGCGGCTCTCCTCGGCGGCCTTCTGGCCCACCTCCGGATTGGCGCCTGCGCCCTGTCCGTGGGTGAGCTTCTCACCGATCTGGAGCTTATATCCGGCGCTGGAGGTATTCAGCGCCTGCTTATCCGTATTGACGGCGATGAAATCCACGCCCTTTACGCCGGAGCGCACCATGCGGTTGACCACATTATTGCCGCCGCCGCCGACGCCCACCACCTTGATACTTACCACGTTCTCCGGTCCTGTTTCAAACCCAAAAGCCATGACGCTTCCTCCTGCCGTAATTTGTATGTCAAAGACACGTTTTCTGTCCGTATACCCAAGATACAGTATTTTATTTATTGTATTACGGTTTACCTGTCCCGTCAAGTGTTCCGACGGGATTTCCCGAAAAAATCCCTTATCCGGGAATAAACCGGGCGCTGCCCTCGGCATCCCAGCGGATGGTGCCGGTCTCGTTTTCCTCCAGCTTCTCCAGTACCGCCGCCAGATATCTCAGGCGGTAGGCGAAATCATCCTCCCGGTCCAGATACACGTCCAGCCGGTCCTGATACCGCAGGACGATGCCGCTCTCCTCAAAGCGGATCTCTCCGATCTGGGCGGTCATGCCCTTGGAGCGCAGCTGGCGCAGCAGCTCCAGCAGCCGGGCAAGATCCCCGGACTGCTCCTCCGGCACCGCCGCAAGGCTCCCCACCTGCGGGTCTGTCAGGGACAGGCCCACGACCATAGGGCAGCCGTTTGGAGCCTCGGCGGGGGAATCCACCAGCTTGCCCTCCGGGCTGATAAGCCAGCAATGGCCGTCCTGTTGAATGCCCGCCGGGTCGCTGCACTCCACGATATCGATGCGCAGAGTCCCCGGCAGCTTGCGGCTCAGCCGCACCGACTCCACATAGGGCAGGGCCTCGGTGATCCTGGCCGCCGCATCGTACTTGTTCAGGAGGAAGAGATTATCCCCCTCCGAGACGCCGCTGGCGGCCAAAATCGTCTCACGGGAGTAGCGGTCGTTGCCGCTGACAGAGATGGTATCCACCTTGAAAAACAGTACCAGTGCTCCCACGATGGCGGCACAGATCAGCACGAAGCACAGCAGCCTATAGAGGAAGGCAAACCTTCCCCGGCTGCGCCGTCTGTTTCTTCTGCTGCGTCTGGCCATAAGTGCTCTCCTTTTATCGTTCCTCCTGGCGGATGTCGGCACCCAGCTGCGCCAGCTCCCCCGTCAGGTCTTCATATCCTCGTTGAATGTGCTCCACGCCGGTAACGACGGTCTCGCCCTCCGCCTGAAGGCCCGCCAGCACCAGCGATGCGCCGCCCCGCAACTCCTTGGCCCGGACAGCGGCTCCGTGGAGCCGGTCTACGCCGCATACCACGGCCACCCGGCCCTCCAGTCGGATATCCGCTCCCATCCGCACCATCTCCGGCACATGGCGGTAGCGGCTGTCGAAGATGTTCTCCACAAAGACGGTGGCTCCCTCCGATCGCAGCAGCGACGCCATCAGCACCGCCTGTGCGTCCGTGGGAAAGCCGGGATACGGAGCCGTGCGGATGGGGCCTGCGCTTTGCAGCCGCCGGGGAGCCTGCAGGCGGATGGAGGTCTCGCCGCAGGTGAGGCGGCATCCCGCCTGACGCAGCATCGTGGCAACGGCGGAGAGGTGACGGTAGTCCACGCCCTCCAGCCGGATATCGCCGCCGGTGCCGGCGGCGGCCGCCAGATAGGTAGCGGCCACGATGCGGTCCGCCACCACCGTATGTACGCAGCCATGGAGGGGTGCGCCGCCCTCCACCACCACGGTGGAGCTGCCCGCCCCCTGCACATGGGCGCCCATTTTCTGCAAAAAGGTCTGCAAATCCACGATCTCCGGCTCACGGGCGGCGTTGGCGATGACGGTAGTTCCCTCTGCACCGCAGGCCGCCAGCATGGCGTTCTCCGTGGCTCCCACGCTGGGGAGGCTCAGCACGATCTCCGTGCCGGTAAGGCGCTCCCGGCGGCAGGCCAGCCGTCCGCCGGTCTCCTGAATGGCCGCCCCCATGCTCCGCAGCGCCGCAAGGTGCAGGTCAATGGGCCGGGCTCCCAACTCACAGCCGCCGGGATAGGTCATTTCCGCCTGTCCGCAGCGGGCAAGAATGGCTCCCAGAAACACCACCGACGAGCGCATCCGGCTCATGAGGTGATCCGGCACATCCCAACGGGTCAGGTCTGCGGCGTCCACCAGCAGGTCTCTGCCCTGCCAGTCCGCACGGCAGCCCAGATGCCGCAGGATCTCCATGGCCGTCTCCACGTCCCGCAGACGGGGACAGTGCCGGATGCGGCACACCTCCCCGCTCAAAAGGGTGGCTGCCAGAATGGGCAGCACGCTGTTTTTGGCCCCCTGCACCGTCAGGCTGCCGGAGAGGGGCCGCCCGCCCCGGATGATGATCGCACTCATATGCCCCCGCCTTTCTTAGCGTTTTCGCCATCCTATGCAGGGGGACAATGTGTGGTGTTACTTCCGCAGGGCCATGACGGTCCGATAGATGCGCTCCGTGGCGTCGGGGATGCCCAGCTCCGCCATGCCGGCGCTCATGCTGCGGCGCAGCTCCGGGGAGCGGAGGATCTCTCCGGCGGCCCGGTAGAGGGCTTCGCCGGTGGCATCCTTCTCCAGAATGACCCGTGCGCCGCCGTGCTTTTCCAGGATCCGGGCATTCTTCTCCTGATGGTTGTTGGTGACGTAGGGGGAGGGGACGATCACCGCCGGGACTGCCAGCGCCGTCAGCTCGCTGACGGTGGAGGCTCCTGCCCGGCAGATCACCAGATCCGCCGCACGCATGACATCCGCCATGTCGTAGATATACTCCCGGACATCCAGTCCCGGTGTCTTCGTCAGCTGCTCTGCCTCCAGCGTTTGGCGCATGGTATCCCAACTGCCCTTGCCGGCGGCGTGGATGTGGTGAAAGGGCATTCCGTCCCTCGCCTCCAAGCGGAAGAAGTCCAGCATATGCTCGTTCATGAATCGTGCGCCGAGACTGCCCCAGAAGGAGACGGCCAGCGGCCGGTCATCGGTGAGTCCCAGCTTCTGCCGGGCCTGCTCTCTGGTCTGGCGGAAGAAGTCGCCCCGCACCGGTGTGCCGGTGACCACGATCTTCTCCGGGTGCTTATAGTGCTGGCGGCACTCCTCGAAGCCCACCATGATGCACCCGGCATAGCCCTCCAGCATTTTAGTGGTGAGACCGGGGACCATGTTGGACTCGTGGACTGCCGTGGGGATGCCCTCCTTGGCGGCGTATTTCACCATGGGATAGCTGGCGTAGCCGCCGGTACCCACCACCAGATCGGGGCGGAAATCCCGGAGGATGGCACGGGCTCTGGATCCGGCCAGCGCCAGATTTTTAAGGCTTTTCACGTTGTGGGCGATGCCCGACGGGGACAGGGACCGCTGGAAGCTGGAGACCTCGATGGAGCGGAAGTCGTACCCCGCCTTTTCGATGAGTCCCCGTTCCATGCCACAGGGCGTTCCCACGAACAGCACCCGCAGATCCGGATGCCGCTCCTGCATATAGCCCGCCAGCGCCAGCGCCGGGTTCACATGGCCCGCCGTGCCGCCGCAGGTAAAGATCACGTTCATATAGCTTCCTCCTAACCGTTGCGGGGCGCCGGGATCTGGCGGGATACGCTGAGCACGATGCCCATTTCAAATAATTGCAGCGCCAGCGCCGTGCCGCCGTAGCTGAAAAACGGCAATGAGATACCGGTGGCGGGAATCAGTCCCGTGACCACCGCAATGTTCAAAAAGGTTTGCAGGCTGATGAGGGTCATAATGCCCACCACCATCAGGGTGCCGAAGCGGTCCTTGGCGTGGAGGGCGATCCAGAAGCCACGGAGGATCAGCAGCGCAAACAGCAGCATCACCACGCAGGCCCCGATGAGACCCAGCTCCTCGCACACCACCGCAAAGATGCAGTCGTTGTGTTCCTCCGGCAGATAGAGGAACTTCTGCCGGCTCTTGCCCAGTCCCACACCCAGCAGGCCGCCGGAGCCGATGGCGATGAGGCTCTGGCTGATCTGCCAGCCGTCGCCGTGGAACCACGCCTCGTTGAAGGGGTCACGCCAAGTATCGATACGGCCCTTACCGTATTGAATGATGCCCTTTTCCACCAGCTGCACATACAGCACCGCCACGATGCCCACGCCGCCCAGACCAGCGGCCACCAGCCAGCGCTGGATGCCGCCCACGATCATCATGACAATGCCCGTCCCCACGATGAGGATGGTACCGGACAGGTGAGGCTCCAGCATCATCAAAATGGCGATCAGGCCCAGCACCGCCAGATACGGCACGATGCCGTAGCGCCAGGTCTCCATTTTCCGTTTTTTCTTGGAGATACTGTCGGCAAAGTAGATCACCACCGCCAGCTTGGCGATCTCGGAGGGCTGGAAGGAGAAGCTCTGCGTACCCAGCCAGCGGGTGGCGTTGTTGTTGGTGATGGCCAGAGGGTTTTTCGGCACGATCACCAGCACCAGCAGGAAGACGGCAAAGCCCAGCAGCAGCTTGGAGGCCCCTCGCAGCCGCTGGTAGTTGATGCGGGACATGACCACCATGGCAAACAGCCCCAGCACCGCAAAGATCAGCTGGCGTTTGAAGTAGTATGTCCCGTCGCCGGTCTCATAATAGGCCGAGGGGAAGCTGGCGGAAAACACCATCACCAGCCCCACGCCGGTGAGCAGCAGCGTCAGAAGCAGGAAGGGAAGATCCATGGGTCCCATGAGGGACTGGCGCTCCAGCTGCGTGGTGCGCTGCCGGCGGTCCCGGCTGGTGCGGGCCTGCTCCCGGCGTTCCGCCTCCTCTCGCTGGCGGCGGCGCTGGGCCTCCCAGCGGCGTCTGTCGTCGTCGGGGCGGCGTACCGTATTAGGCATAGGGATCCCTCCTTTCCCGCAGAATGTCAATGAGTCGTTACAGGGAGAAGCGATCGGCCACGCCCCAATAGGCCAGCAGGCACATCAGGGCGCTGACGGCGGTGAACACCGCCACGATCTTCTTCTCGTTCCAGCCGCACATCTCGAAGTGGTGGTGCAGCGGCGCCATCTTGAAGATGCGCTTGCCGTGGGTGGCCTTGAAGTAGGCCACCTGTATGATATCGGACAGGGTCTCGCACAGGTACACGAAGCCCACCAGCAGCAGGATCAGCGGCATATCGTAGGCGAAGGCCAGCGCCGCAATGGCGCCCCCCAGAAACAGGGAGCCGGTATCGCCCATGAACACCTTGGCGGGATAGTGATTATAGTACAGAAAGCCCAGCAGGCCGCCGAACATGGCCCCGGCAAAGACACCCAGCTGCGTGAAGCCGCCCCACACGGCACCCATCACCGCAAAGAACAGCGCCACCGGCAGCGTCACACTGGAGGACAGGCCGTCCAGTCCGTCGGTGATGTTGACGGCGTTCACCGTACCCACGATGACGAAGGCAGCGAAGATCATGTACACCACCCAGTTCATGACGATGTGGGTGTTGAAGAAGGGGATATACAGGTTGGGGCTCAGCATCCCCTCGTAGCGCATAAGGCACAGGAAGGCCACCGCCGCCGCCAGCTGGAGAATGAACTTCTGAGGGGCCGTGAGGCCGGTATTCTGATGGTGCTTCACCTTCTGATAGTCGTCGATGTAGCCGATGACGCCGAACACCAGCGCAAAGGCGTAGACATACAGGTGGGTGAAGCGGCCCTCCAGCATCTCCGGCCAGCCCGCCGCCAGAATGGCCACGCCGATGCCGATGATGAACATGAGGCCGCCCATGGTGGGGGTCCCCTGCTTGTTCATGTGCCAGGTGGGACCGATCTCCTTGATGCTCTGCCCCGCCTTCAGCTTCACCAGTGCCGGGATCAGCAGCTTTCCTGCGATGAGTGTCACGATAAGGCTGATAACGCCTGCCAGTATAATATACATATTCTTCTCTCCCTCTCGCCCCGCAGGGCGGTGTTATCCGTTGGTGTATGCCGCCACCAGCTCCCGCTCATCCATGTGCCGCTTTTCGCCGCACACCTCCTGATACGTCTCGTGGCCCTTGCCGCACAGGACGATAACGTCCCTGGGGCGGCTGTTTTTCAGTGCCCAGCCGATGGCCTCCCGCCGGTCGCAGATGACGACGCTCTCGGCGGGGCCGGTCAGGCCCGGCAGGATATCCTTGATGATCTTCTCCGGCTGCTCCCAGCGGGGGTTGTCGGAGGTGACCACCGCCACATCCGCCAGCCGGGAGACGATGCGGCCCATCTGCGGGCGCTTCTCCCGGTCCCGGTCGCCGCCGCAGCCGAACACCGCCACCACCCGGCCCTCGGCAAAGCCCCGCACCGCCGTCAGCACGTTTTCCAGTGCATCCGGCGTGTGGGCGTAGTCGATGAGGACGGTACACGGCAGGCCCGGCGTGGGGACCACCTCCATGCGTCCCTTGATGCCGGAGGCCGTTTGCAGCGCTGCTGCCCCCTGCTCCGGCGGAACGCCCAGCATATGGCAGATACCCAGCGCCGCCAGTGCGTTATACACGGTGAAGCGGCCGGGAATGGGGACGGTCACTGGGATGCGCCGCCCACCCAGAAGGGCGTCAAAGGCCACGCTCCGGGCCGTCAGGCGGAGGTTCTCCCCCCGCAGGCGGCTGCTATCCCCGGTGCCGTAGCGCAGCACGGGGCAGGCACATTCTCGCAGCAGCCGGGGCGTCCACGGGTCGTCGCCGTTGCAGACGGCGGCCTCGCACTGGCGGAACAGCTGCGCCTTGGCGTCACAGTAGTCCTCCATGGTGCGGTGAAAGTCCAGATGGTCCCGTGTGAGGTTGGTAAAGGCCCCCACCCGGAAGGTGATGCCCCATACCCGCTCCAGCGCCAGCGCATGGGAGGACACCTCCATCACCCCATAGCGGCATCCGGCATCCGCCATCTGCCGCAGCAGGCGGTAGACGTCGCAGGACTCCGGGGTGGTGCGCTCCGTCTCCAGCTCCGTCTCGTCGATCAGGTTCCGGATGGTGCCTATCAGGCCCACCCGCGCCCCCAGCGTCTGTCGGAGGATGTGGCGCACCAGACAGGTGGTGGTGGTTTTGCCGTTGGTGCCGGTGACGCCCACCACCGCCAGTTCCCGGTCCGGATGGCGGTAGAGGCGTGCGCTGACCTCCGCCAGCGCACGGCGGGGGTCCTGCACGGCGGCCCATGGCAGCTCCTGCACCGGCTCCCGGCTCAGGACGCACACGGCCCCTCGTGCCTTGGCCTCGGCGATGTGGCAGCGGCCATCCTCCCGGAAGCCGGGAATGGCTACGAACACGTCGCCGGGGCGTATCCTCTGTGAATCGCAGCAGACACCGGTGACCTCCGGCACCTGCGGCACGGCGGCGGAGGTGAGTCCCGCCAGCAGCGCCCTGAGATCCACGAAAAGACTTCCTTTCTGCTCTGTTTTAGCTCAGTCGTTGAGGCTGGTATCGCCCAGCTGCACGCTGATGACGGTGCCGGGCTCCACCTGAGCACCGGCCTCTGCATCCTGATTCAGCACCACGATGCTGCCGGAGGCGCTGTTGGTGGCGCCGGTGAAGCGCAGGATCAGTCCGGCGTTGCTGGCCAGCGAATTGGCCTCCGACGCCGTCCGGCCCAGCAGGTTGGGGACAGTACACAGCTCTGTGGCTTTCTCCGCCCCGGCATAGAGGATCACCGTGGCGTTGCCGGGGATGATGGCCCCGCCGGCGGGGGTCTGGTCGGTGATGGTATCGCCGTCACCGACGATCTGGCAGCCGAAGCCACGATCCTTCACCCGCTGCTGGGCTTCCTCACGGGTCATGCCCACCACATAGGGGACGGTGGTGTCGGCACCCATGAGCTCCTCAGCGGTGTAGGTGGGCTCGATGCCCAGATAGGGGAGGATCTCCGCCATGATCTTGCTGGCCACCGGAGCCACCATGGCACCGCCGGAGGGGTAGGTGCCGGTGTCACGGGCGGGGGAGTCCATGGCGATGAGCATGATGATCTGTGGATCGTCCGCCGGGGCAAAGGCCACGAAGGACACCACCACGTCGCCGGTCTTGCCCTTATCCGCCGTACCGGTCTTGCCGCCGATGCGGTAGCCCTTCACCTGTCCGTTGCGGCCGCCGCCATCGGAGACCACATACTCCAGGCACTCACGGGCCATGGCAGAGGTCTGCTGGCTGACTACCTGACGCAGGGGGGTGTTGTCGTGCTGATACACCACAGCGCCGCTGCTGTCCCGGATCTGTTCCACCACATGGGGCTGGTACAGGTAGCCGCCGTTGATGCAGGCGGCCTGTGCGGCGATGAGGGAGATGGGGGTCACGTTGAAGTTCTGGCCGAAGGCGTAGCAGGCCAGATCCAGCTGGGAGAAGTCGCTCTGGGCCATGAAGATGCCGGTGGCCTCACCGGCCAGATCGATGCCGGAGCCATCCAGCAGGCCGAAGGAGCGCATATACTCGTAGAAGGTATCCGTTCCCAACCCCAGGCCACAGTTGATGAAGGCGGGGTTACAGGAGTTACCGGTGGCCTCCTTCAGGGTCTGATGCCCGTGGCCGCTGGTATTGCTGCAGTGGATGGTCTGGCCCATGACGGTGATGGAGCCGGAGCATTCAAAGGTGGAGCTCATATCCACCACGCCCTCCTCCAGCGCTGCCGACAGCGTCAGGATCTTGAAGGTGGAGCCGGGCTCATAGGTGTCGTTGAGGGCCTTGTTGCGCCACTGGCGCAGCTGCTGATCCGCCAGTGAGGCGCTGCCGTCCTCGATGGCCGCCTTCAGGCGGGCGTCCGACACCTCGGAGTAGTTGTTCAGATCGTAGTTGGGGTAGGACACCATGCCCAGCACGCCGCCGGTCTTGACGTCCATGACGATGCCGGTGGCGCCGTTGGCAGCCTCGAACTGGTCCGCCATCTCCTTGACGTATTTCTCCAGATAGTACTGGACGTTGGTATCCAGCGTCAGCACCAGATCGTCGCCGTTGTGGGAGGCGTAGTACTGCTCATATTCATAGGGCAGGGCGTTGCCGCCGTTGTCCTTGGCGCTGACCACCAGCCCCGTCTGGCCCTGCAGCTCCTCCTCATACTGGGCCTCCAGCCCGTAGAGGCCGGTGTTGTCCGTTCCCACGAAGCCGATGACGTGGGCCGCCAGCGAGCCATAGGGATAGTAGCGCTTGGCATCGGTCTCCAGATACACGCCGTGGACCTCGTTGTCATTGAGGAACTCCCGGACGGCGTTGGCCGTGTCCTCGTCCACCCGGAGCTTCACCACCTCGTACTGGGAGTAGGTGCGCTCCATCTGCTCCAGAATACTCTCCTGCGTCACACCCAGCAGCTGACTCAGGCCGGCGGAGAGACTCTCCTTGGTCCACTTGGTCTCAGGCTTTTCCAGCTCCTCCGCCAGTTCCTTTGGAGAGAGGAACACCGTCTCCGCCGTGGCCGATACCGCCAGCTCGTTGCCGTTGCGGTCGTAGATGGTGCCTCGTGAGGCCGTCACCACGGTGCTGCGGGTCTGCTGATCCAGCGCCTTGCTCTGGTAGTAGTCGTGCTGCTTGATCTGCAGCTGATACAGCTTCAGGGCCAGCACCAGAAACACCGCCACGCCCAGCACCAGCATCAGCACAAAGGTACGGGTCTGGATGACCCGGTTGGCCCGCCGGATGTTTTCACTTTTCCTTCTGCTTTCTGCCATGCTCCGCTCCCTGCGGTCTGCGCCGCCGCAATGTCAGGCAAGGAGCAAGAAGTCACCTTCTTACTCCTTGCGTATGGTCCACTATATGGCCTCGCTCAGCGGAAATATTCCACCAGAGCGCCGACACCGTTTTTCACGCTGCGGGTCAGCCGGCTCAGCAGGCTGTCGCTCTCGGCCTGATAGACCTCTGCCTTGCTGCCGCCGCCCAGCTCCACGTATTCCACCTGTCCGGCGGTGGGCTTCTTCATGCCCGCCGCCTCGGCGGCCTCCTTGATCTTGGCCATATCGAAGGTGCGCTCATAGTCCATCACCAGGCTCACCCGCTGATCCTCCAGCTGGCTGACCTGCTCCTGCAGGTCGCTGATAGATCCGGTGACCGCCATCAGCTGGATGTAACCCATGACCAGCACCACCGCCATGGCTGCCAGCGCACCCATGGCACACAGGACCAAGGGGGACACCCGCTGCCGGGGACGGGCCGCCGTCCGGTGACGGGGCGCCTGCTGGGGCTGGGGCTTCCGCTCCGGGCGGGCTGCCTCCTCCAGCTGCCGCTGGCTGGCCAGTGTATCCAGATCGTAGGCCAGATTCCCATATACCATTGTGTTGGGTCGTCTCTTCTGTTGTGCCATGACGGCAGCTCCTTTCCGTATCCTCTGTATGGTCAGGGGGGCAGGCCCCCGTTCTCTCGTTTATAGCTTCTCCGCCACCCGCAGCTTGGCGCTCCGGGCACGGGGATTGTAGGTCAGCTCCGCCTCCGTGGCCACGATGGGCTTGCGGCTCACCAGCTTCATCTGCGGTTTCTTGCCGCAGACACACACCGGGAAATTCGGCGGGCAGGTGCAGCCGGTGGCCAACTCCTGCATGGTTTTCTTAATGATGCGGTCCTCCAGCGAGTGGAAGGAGATCACCGCCAGCCGTCCGCCGGGATGCAGCCGCTGCGCCGCTGCACGCAGCATGGGCGGCAGCTCCTCCAGCTCGCCGTTGACAGCGATGCGGATGGCCTGAAAGCTCCGCTTGGCGGGGTGCTGCTTCTCCCGCAGCGCCGCCGGAGGCATGGCGGAGCGGATCACCTCCACCAGCTGCCCCGTAGTCTCGATGGGGGCCTTTTCCCGGCGCTCCACGATGTGTCGGGCGATGGCGGGGGCATAGCGTTCCTCGCCGTATTCAAACAGGATGCGCCGCAGCTCCTCATAACTCCAGCCGTTGACCACGTCCCGTGCCGTCAGACCCGCCGTGCGGTCCATCCGCATATCCAGCGGGGCGTCGTGCATATAGGAAAATCCACGCTCTGCATCGTCCAGCTGTGGGGAGGAGACGCCCAAGTCAAAGAGCATCCCGTCCACGGCGTCGATGTGCAGGTCGTCCAGCACCTCCGCCAGACGGCTGAAGTTGCTGTGGACCAGCGTCACCCGGTCGGCGTACTCCGCCAAACGGACACGGGCGGCCTCCAGCGCCGTCCCGTCCCGGTCCAGACCGATGAGCCTTCCCCCTGCCGTCAGGCGGCGGAGGATCTCCAGTGAGTGACCGGCCCGGCCCAGTGTGCCGTCCAGATAGACGCCGTCGGGGCGGATGGCCAGCGCCTCCAGACACTCGTCCAGCAGCACCGGCTTGTGGCCGTAGGCCTGATCGGCCTCGGCATTGCGGTCAAATGCCATCTCTTACAGCCCCATTTCTTCCATCGCCTGCTCCAGTGAACCAGAGGAAAAGGCCTCCTCCTCCAGCTCGGCCCAGCGCTGGGCGTTCCAGATCTCCACACGGTTGAAGATACCGGCCACCACCACTTCCTTTTCCAGCTTCGCCCGCTGGCGCAGGTGGTTGGGGATGAGGATGCGGCCCTGTGCATCCGGCTCGCAGTCCGCCATGTACGCAAACATCAGCCGGAGCTTTTTCACGTCGGTAAAGTTGCGCTCGTCCAGCTTTTGCTGGAACTTCTCCCACTCGGCGTCGGAATAAACGGACAGGCAGCCGTCCTGCCCCACCGTCACGTGGAGGGTATCTCCCAGCTGCTCCCGCAGCTTGGCAGGGATAAACAGGCGGCCCTTGGCATCAATATTATGAAAATACTGGCCCGTCATGCCTGTTTCACCCCTTTCCCGCAACTTTTTCGGCAAATCTCAGCGTTGTGGGCAGCTGCCCCACTTTAGGGAATGGCCCTCCACTTTGTGGGCTTTTGCACCACAATCATGGGTAAACGCACCATAATTCCCCACCGCTACGTTGAGTATACAGGATTTCTCCGCCGATTGCAAGTACCATTTTCCCGGCTTTTGTAAGCAAAACCCGTGGTTTTTTCCATTATTTCCATCATTTTCTCCGTTTTCCAGAACATTCGTTTCAGTGCCGAAAGAGACAAAAACGGCGGGTACTATATATAGTACCCGCCGTTTTTTATCACTACAAGATATTCGCCCGTTTTCTTCCGCAAACGACAGAAGGGACAAGCTCTCACCTGCCCCTTCTTGCGTTATGTTGTTTTTCAATAAAATTGCACAAAATCAGCCGAAAATTTCGTCAAGCATCCTCATCGCTCTGGGGTTGCTCCGAGGCGGATCTCCGCTCCCGCAGCTTCTCCTGATTGGCCTGCATCTGCTCGTTGGAGGTGGCCCGGAACCGGACACGGGACTCCTTCACCTCGTCCAGCGCCGCCTGAATGGCCTCCTCCGTCCGGCGCAGAGCGTCCTCGGTGTAGGTGTTGGCCACGTGGTACAGCTCCTTGCTGCGTTCCTCGGCCCGACGAATGATCTCGGAACTCTTGCGGCGGGCCTGCTGCAGGGTCTCGCTCTCGGAGACGATGACCTTGGCGTCCAGCTCCGCCTGACGCAGCATCTTCTCCACTTCCTTCTTGGCGGAGGACACATACTCCTCCCGCGCCCGCACCAGCTCCTGCGCCTTCTTGATCTCCAGCGGCAGCTTGGCCCGGATATCGTCCAGCAGATCCAGCGCCTCATCACGGCTGATGACGCACTTATCCGAGCTGAAGGCCGCACTCTTGGCCTCGTCGATCATGCTGTAAAGCATATCCAGCAGTCGCTGCACATCCTTCTCTTCCATAAGGTTTACCTCCCTTTCAGTTCCTCCGCCACCGGGGCGGGAACATATTTTTCCAAAGGCTGGCCGTACCGGATCATCTCCCGCACCATAGTGCTGCTGAAGTGCTGATAGGCCGGACTGGCCGGCAGCAGCAGCGTCTCCAGCTCCGGACAGATGCCCCGGTTGATGGCCGCCTGTTGATACTCCAAATCAAAATCCGTGGTGTTGCGGACGCCCTTCACCAGAATGCCCGCTCCCTTCTGCCGGGCGTAATCCGCCAGCAGGCCGCTGTAAAGCTCCGCCTCCACATTGGGCAGGTCCGCCACCGAGCGGCGGATCAGCTCCAGCCGCTGCTCCGGGGAGAACATGGGCTTTTTGTCGCAGTTCACCATGACACAGACAAAGAGCCGGTCAAAGCAGGGGGCGCTGCGGCGGATGATATCCAGATGTCCCAGCGTGATGGGGTCAAAGCTGCCGGGATAGATGGCTGTTTTCATGTGGCCTCGTCCTCGTTTCCGCTGCGGTGATACACCGACAGCCTGATCTTTCCGTAGCGGTATTCCCGATACAGGCGATAGGGCGCCGGAAGCTCCGGCAGCACCTTATCGGCGGCACTCTCCGCCACAATTATACCATGCTCCCGGCAAATGTCAAACGAAGCGATGGCGGTAAGGGCCTGCTCCAGCAGGTCGGCGGCGTAGGGCGGATCCAGAAAGATCAGGTCGAACTTCTCCCCGCTTTTGAGATACGCCAGCGCATCCCCGGACTTCACTCTGGCCCGGTCGGTAAAGCCGCACAGGGCCAGATTCTCCTGCACCAGACGCACGGCATCCGGACGCCGGTCCACGAACACTGCCTCCGCCGCTCCACGGCTCAGGGCCTCGATGCCCAGCTGGCCGGTGCCGGCAAAGAGATCCAGCACCCGGCGGCCCTCGATGTCAAATTGGATGATGGAGAACAGGCTCTCCTTGACCTTGTCGGTGGTGGGACGGGTCTCCATCCCCTGCAGCTCCTTGAGCCGCCGACCTCTGGCCGTTCCTGTGATGACTCGCATGGCTTACACCTCCGGATCGAAGCACTCGAAGATGACGAGGTTCCCCGCCTGCTCCGCAGCTTCCATTTCTTCCTTCGCTCGGATGGTCCAGTTGACCTCCTGCACATGATATACTTTATGGCACAGCCGCAGGCACAGATTCTCCCGGTCGGAGAACCGATAGGCGATGAAATCCGGCTGGGTAGCCACGTTGGTCAGCAGATTCCCCAGCAGCCACATGGTAAGCCTTCCGTGTCCGCCGCCGGACTCCCCGTGGCGCAGGAACTGCTCCGACAGCTGGCCCCGGATGATCAGGGGCCGATGCTTTTTCAGCCACAGGATGCACCGGGGGTCGAAGGACTCGATGCAGTAATTCACCCGGAACCGATCCAACATGGTGCAGGTGGCCTCCGCCAGCCGGGCATGGTTGCCCCGCTCCGCCTTCAGCTCGATGATGAGGGGCGTTTTCCCCTGAAACAGGGGCAGCACCTCCTCCAGAAGGGGGATCTGCTCCTGCGTCCCCTCCAGACGGTACTGCTTCAGCTCCTCCGCCGTCAGGTCCTCCACCAGAACGTCCGCCCCGGCGGTGCGCTTGAGACTGGCGTCGTGGATCACCGCCAAGCGGCCGTCCTTCATCAGATGGACGTCCAGCTCAGCACCGTAGCCGTGTTCAATGGCACGGCGAAAGGCCGCCATGGAGTTTTCCGGAATATGAGGCTTGTCGTGGTAGCCCCGGTGGGCGTAGCGGTACTGCCGCAGCAGCTTCCAGCCGGGATGCTCCCGGCGGCAGCGCAGCATCAGCAGAAACAGTTCCGCCAGAATGATCAGTACCAGCAGTACAATGACAACAGGCATTTGGCGTCAGTCCTCCATTTCATCCAGAGCTTCCAGCCCCAGTTTGGCCTCCGGCTTGCTGTCGCCGTGGCGGACGAACAGCATGGTCACAAAGGCCAGCGCCGTGAACACGGCGGCATAGGGGAACAGCACGTGCATCCCCATGCGGTCCATCAGCAGGCCGGAGAGCATGGGCGTGGCTACCTGCGCCGCCATGGAGGCGGTGTAGTAAAAGCCGGTGTACTTGCCCACGTTGCCGCCGGAGCACATCTCCACCACCATAGGGAAGGAGTTGACGTTGATGGTGGCCCATGCGATGCCCGCCAGAGCGAACATGGCGTTCATGAGCATAGTGGGACTCTCGGCGCTCATGAAGGAGGCGGTGGTGAAGGCGGCGGTCAGCATGACGACGCCCGCCAGAATGGTCTTTTTCCGGCCCACCCTGGAGGCGATGAAGCCCACCGGCAGATAGGAAACGATGGCCGCCGCCTGTGCGATGATCAGGGTCAGGTTATAATCCTTGTGGAGGATATTGCTGGCGTAGACGGAATATTTGCTGGTCACGGCGTTGTAGCCAAAGAACCACAGCACAATGGACAGCAGCAGGAAGATCAGGGATCTCACCTCGTCCACCGACAGCTTCCGTTCGCCGGTGGCGGCCTCCTCCTTATCCTCCAGTCCCAGCTCCACCGACTGCTGCTGCATCTCGGCGGCCCACTCGTTCTCCCGCACCGTCAGCATGAACACCACCAGCGCCGCCAGCATGATGGCGGCAATGACGGCGAAATAGCCGGTATAGCTCATCAGGGAGTTGCGGACGGCAGAGGTGGCGAACACCATGCCCAGCACCAGCACTAGAATCCCGCCGGCGGAGCCCATGAGGTTGATGACGGCATTGGCCTTGGAGCGCAGGGGCTTTAAGGTCACATCCGGCATCAGCGCCACTGCCGGGGAGCGGAACACCGCCATGGACACCAGGATCACCAGCAGCAGAGTGATGAAAAACACCAGCGTCACTGGGCTTTTGGCGGTGGCGTCCCAAGCGCAGGCCTGCCGGGCCGGCATCACATAGTTGGTGTAGTCGGGGTTGGTGACGGCGGCACCGTCCACAGTGATCTGGCTGCGGATCTGGGTGAACTCCTCCTTGGTGAACTGGCGGCTGAGCACGAACTTTTGGCCGCCGGGGGTCAGCAGCGTCTCATCCGCCTCCCGGTCGTAGATGGTCTCCAGCGCCGCCGGGTCGTCGATGGCGGCCACATCGGAGATGTGGTGCAGCTGGGCGTTATCCACGAAAGACAGGGCAATGAGCATCACGGCGGCAATGAGGGTACCCACCACGATGAAGGGCGTCCGGCGGCCCCACTTGCTGTGGTGCTTGTCGGAGATGGCGCCGAACAGCGGCAGCATGAACAGGGCCAGCACGTTATCCAGCGCCATAATGGCGCCGGACCATGCCTGACTCATGCCGAACTTGTTGGTGAGGATCATGGGGATGGTATTGTCATACGCCTGCCAGAAGGCCTGGATCAGGAAGAAGGCAAAGCCCACCAGAATGATCCGCTTGTAGTTGAGTTTCATACAGTCTCCTCCAGTTCCCGGTACAGGGTACCAATGTCGGGATACACCCAGGTGGGGTGGATCTGATAGGCGGCGATATCCGCCTGCGTGCCTTCGCCAGACAGGACGAACACGGTGTCAATGCCTGCGTTAACGCCGCAGGCGATGTCGGTATAGAGCCGGTCCCCCAGCAGCACCGTCTGCTCCGGAGAAAAGCCCGTCCGCTCCATGGCCAGCCTCGCCATCTCCGGCTGGGGCTTGCCGATGAAGGTGGGCTCCCGCCCGGTGGCGGTGGTGAGCATCCGGCACACGCTGCCGCAGTCCGGCACGGAGCCGTACCATGTAGGGCAGACCCAGTCCGGATTGGTGGCGATGAAGGGGACGCCCCGGTTCAGCAGGATGCAGGCGTCCTCCAGCTTCTGAAAGGTCAGCTCTGTGTCGAAGCCGCACAGCAGCACCTCCGCCTGCTCCCGGTCACGGGTCACAGGGATGCCCGCCTGCGCCAGCTGGTCCATAAAGGACGCAGTTCCCGCCACATAGCAGATCCTTCCCGGCAGGCTCGCCCGCAGATAACGGATGGTGGCATCCACGGAGGTCAGATAATCCTCCCGGCAGGTGTCGATGCCCAGCCGGTGCATCTTTTCTATGTACCCCTCCACGCCACGGGAGGAGTTGTTGGTGAGGAACAGATACCGCCCTCCCACACGCCGGATATACCTCAGAAACTCCGGCACGCCGTCGAAGAGCCGCTCATCCAGATAGATGGTGCCGTCCATGTCCAGCAGGAACAGTCGCTTTTCGCTCAGCTGCGCCACGATATCCTCTCCCCTCTTTGCAGAAATGCGTCATTACACAAAAAACCATGCTAAGAATAGCACAAAGCCGCCCCGCTGACAAGTGGGACGGCCTTGTTTTTGGAAATTTTGCAACCCTCAGCTGTTATTCCGGTCAATGGGGCGGTGATGCAGCAGGGCCCACAGGTCCTTGCCGTTGAAGGGAATGAAGGGGTAAAGATAGCCCTTTCCGATGAGGGGACGGGTGCTGGTAATAAGGGCCAGGATACCCAGAATACCGCCGATGAAGCCCCACCAGTCAAACAGCCAGATGAGCAGCAGCAGCGCCATGCGGCACAGCTTCACGGCGTAGCCCATCTCGTAGCTGTGCTGGGCGTAGTTGGCGATGGCCACGAAGGCCATATACACCAGCACCTCCGGCACCAGCCACCGGGCCTGCACCGCAAAGTCTCCTAAAATCAGTGCTCCCAGCATACTGAAGGAGTTGCTGAGCACGTCCGGCGTGTTGAGGGAGGCCAGCTTCAGCACGTCGATAATGAACTCCACCAGCAGCAGCTGCAAGATCAGCGGCACATAGTACTCGTCCTCGATCAGGAGGAAGTGCAGGCTCTCGTGGAGGGTATCCGGTGACTTCACCAGCAGATACCACAGGGGCGTTACAAACAGCGTGAGAAACAGCACGATGACCCGGACGATCCGCAGATACGTCCCCACCAGCGGTGGGAAATAGTAGTCGTTGACCTCCTCCAGAAACCGGAACAGGCTGCACGGCAGCAGCATCACCGCCGGAGTATTGTCGATCATCAGCAGGATATCCCCCTCCAGCACCGAGGCCGCCGCCACGTCCGGCCGCTCGGTATAGCGGGTCTTGGGGAAGGGGTTCCACCATTGGGGCGGGGCGATGGCCTCCGCCACGCTCTCCTGACTCATGGCGATGGAGCCCACGTCCATGGCCTCCAGCTTTTTCCGCAGCTGATCCAGCAGCTTCCGGTCCACCCGGTTTTCCATGTAACACAGCACCACGTCCGTCCGGGAGCGGGTCCCCACCTGCAAAGACTCCAGCGTCAGCTGCGAGTCCCGGATGCGGCGGCGCAGCAGGGCGGCGTTCTTCATGACGCTCTCCCCGAAGCCGTCATGGCTGCCCCGCAGCACCTTGCTGGTATCCGGCTCCTCCACGGAGCGCAGGGGGAACTGCTTGGCATCCAGCACCACGCCGCCGGAAAAGCCGTCGATGACGAGCAGGGTCTTGCCGGCGAATACCGCCGTCACCGCCTTCAGCCGGTCCGTCTCCACTGCTGCGTCGCAGACGCTGACGTAGCGGTCGGCAAAGGCCTGCAATGTCCCCACGTCCTCCAGCGACGGGATGGGCAGCCATGCGGAGATAGCCCGCTCCAGCACCGTGTCGTCGGCGTAGCCGTTGACCACCCATAGCCTGGCCCGGCGGCCGCCGATCCGCAGGGTCCGCCCGATCATGTCGAAGCTGCGCCCCACCCCCAGCAGGCCGTCCAGCGCCGCCGCCCTTTCGTCAAATGCATCCTTCACCCGTTTCATGCCGTCTCCTCCGCCTTGCGTTTGGAGGTAGTATGGGAATTTCTGCCGGGGAATATGCAAAAGGAGAGCGCCCACCTCACGAGGTGAGCGTTCTCCGATCCGTCTTCATGTAATGCTGTTACTCTTTAATAGCCTCCAACAGCAGGATAAGCAGTCCTATCAGTACAAATGCATACCCGACATAAATTATAAGGCCCGCTCCCAGTCCAAATGCGTAGGCAGCAGCTATAATGAGGCCCAAACCAAGTGCGCTTTTGTTTGTCATAGGGTTCTCCTTACTCCGCTAAGGTACATATTGGTGTACTCGGAGCATATCACATCTCGTCTATATTTGTCAATGCTTTCATCTAATTATATATTTTTTTCATTCTGATAAAATATCCATATGCATATCATTCTCATTTTGTATACATTTCTCAAAATAGAAGTACGTCTCGTCCTCACCGGTGGGGTCCATACAGGCGGCCAGCATATGCCGGGAGGGATGATTCTCCCGGAAGCATTTGGCCGTCACCCGCCGCAGATCCCAGCCCTTCAGGCCCCACGCCAGAGCGGCGGCAAAGGCCTCGGTGCCGTAGCCGTGGCCGGCATAGGCGGCAGCGATGCGGCAGCCCAGCTCCGCCGTGCCGTGGCCGTCGAAGTGGGTGAACACCACCTCCCCGATGCACCGGCCCCGGAGCCGCACCGCAAGGCCCAGCTCCCGCCCGGCGGCGTAGTCCTCCTCCGACGCCTGCAGGAACCACTCCTCCGGGGGATGGGGCTGCTCCTCCCGGTAGTCGTAGCCCCACCAGCGGTTGCGCCGGGTATCCCGGCACAGGGCGGCGTAGTCTCCGCAGTCTGCCGGGGTCAGGGCATTCAGTGTCAGGCGTGGGGTGGTAAGGTGGGGCCGGGGCGGGAAGGCGTTACCGGACACCGTCCGCCTCCAGATAGCCCGCCAGCACCTTCAGGGTGTTCCACACGCCGTCCACATGGCTGCGCTCATAGCCGTGGCTGGCGTAGACACCGGCGCCGATGAGGCCGTGGCGCAGGTCATGGCCCGCCGACAGGGTAGCCTCCACATCGGAGCCGTAGTGGGGGTACACGTCCACCGCATAGTCCGCCCCGGTGCGGCGGGCAGCATCGATGAGCTTGCCCACCACCTCATAGCTGTACGGGCCGCCGGAGTCCTTGGCGCAGATGGATACCTGCCGCTCGGTGCATTGCAGTCCCTCGCCCACGCAGCCCATATCCACGCTGATGGCCTCCGTCACCCCCTGCGGGACATTGGCGGCGCCGCCGTGGCCCACCTCCTCGTACACCGTCACATGGAGGTACACATGGCGCCGGGGGACTGTGCCGGTGTCCTTAAGGTACTTGGCCAGACCCAGCAGGATGCCCACCGACAGCTTGTCGTCCAGAAAGCGGCTCTTGATATAGCCGGAGGCGGTGAGGCGGGTGCGGGGCTCGAAGCACACCACATCCCCCACCTCGACCCCCAGCGTGCGGGTCTCCTCGGCGGACTTCACGTCCTCGTCCAGCACCACCTCGCAGCTGTCGAAGGTGCGCTTGGTGTCGCCGTACTGGCCGTTGACGTGGACGGAGGCGTTGCACAGCTGGAAGGTTCCCTCCAGCACCCGCCCGCCACGGGTATAGACTCGGACGTTCTCTGCCTCGCCGTTTTCCGCCCGCATCCCGCCCAAGGGCGTCAGGCGCAGGCGGCCACTATTCTTCACCTCCGCCACCATGCCGCCCAGCGTGTCGGCGTGAGCCTCCAGCAGCAGGCCCTCGCCCCGGCCGCCCAGATCCACCAGCACGCCGCCCTTGGCGGTGCGCCGGGCGGTATAGCCCAGCTCTTCAAAGGCCCTCTGCACCCAATCTGCCGCACGGGCCGTGAAGCCCGTGGGGCTATCGATGGCCAGCAGCTCCATGGCCTGCCGGGCGGCGTATTCTGCATAGGTACGTTCCATGATCCATTCCTCCGTATTAAATATATGTGGTATAGCGGTTTTTCCTCAGAAGCGGCGCATGAACACGAAGGTCACGCCCATGTTCTCCCGCTCCAGATCCCGGTCCTGCCGCAGATGGGGATACTGCTGCAAGGCCCGGCGGGTGGTCTCATCGAAGATGGTAAACCGTTCCCCCGGCACCACAGCGGCGATGCGCCCCTTCTCCTGCTGGGCCAGCAGATACTTTCGGCTGGCGGTGCGGATGCACCCGCCCTTGCCGGAAGAACCGTACCCGTGGATCAGCTTCAGCAGCGGTGTGTTCATATGACGGGCCGCTTCCAACTCCGCCTCCAGCCGCCGCAGAGCTTCATCCGCCGTAGGCCGTCCCAGTTCCAGATTTAGTTCCCGTGTGATGGCTTTCATCAGCCTCCCCCCTTTTCTCACAGTGTACCAGTCCCGGCGCAGATTTGCAACTGCATTGGCCCACAAAATACCGCAGCAGCGGCCCGGCATCCACCGCATCCGCCCGCAGGCGGGCGCCGCTCTGGCGTTCCGGGTGCCATTGCACGCCCAAAATGGGCAGCGTCTCATGGCAGAAGCCCTCGATGGTGCCGTCGGCCGCCTGTTGCAAAAGGCACAGCTCCTCCCCCAGCACCCGCACCGCCTGATGGTGGTTGCTATTTACCAGCGGGGCCGGCCCCAGCAGCTGCGAAAGCAGTCCTCTGGCCCGTGTGGGGTGGATCAGATCTCCCTGCACCTGCTGGTGTCCGGGGATGCGGGCGTGGAGCGTGCCGCCGAAAAAGACGTTCAGTGCCTGCATCCCCCGGCAGATGCCCAGAATGGGGCGGCCGCTGTCGGCAAAGGACCGGATAAGAAAGCTGTCCGTGGCCTCCAGCGTGACCCCGATGTCCCCGCCGCCGGGCAACAGCAGCCCGTCGCAGCCGCAAGCCCGGAACAGGTCCCGGCTCAGCACCGGCTCCGCTCCCGCCTCCGTCAGTGCCGCCAGATAGTTGCCGTACTGGCCGCTTGTCCCATAGAGATAGATCTTCGGTTTCATAGCGATTCCCTCCTCCCTATCATCTCATGCGGCGGCGGAGAAAAATATGCGGCAATATCTGTTGCACGGCGGGAAAATTTGTGATACAATAGGCGAGTCGAAGCT
>OLND01000817.1_pt1 | contig 36179 bp, 32 predicted proteins | sample 1672031 | NCBI WGS metagenome assembly OLND01 (sample SAMEA3136638, study PRJEB25190) | human gut metagenome | biome: human gut; feature: human-associated habitat; material: faeces | place: Austria | collected 2013 | reverse complement strand
CGACGGCATGCTCGGCCAGATGATGGAGCCCGTGGTCATGCCCGAGCCGCGCGACGAGCAGATCGAGAAGCCCTGGGCCACCACCGGCCACAAGCATGCGCGGCCGCACAACGTGGTGAACTCGCTCTACCTCACGGCCGACGAGCTGGAGCGCCTGAACATCGAGCGCTACGAGCGCTACGCCCAGATCGAGCGCGACGAGCAGCGCGCCGAGACGTTCCTCGTCGACGACGCCGACGTGGTGGTCGTGGCGTTCGGCGCGAGCGCCCGCGTGGCGCGCAGCGCCGTGGTCGAGGCGCGCGCGAAGGGCGTGAAGGCCGGCCTCGTCCGTCCCATCACGCTCTGGCCGTTCCCCGTGGACGCGCTCGAGGCCGCCGTGCCCACCGCCAAGGCCTTCCTCACCGTGGAGATGAACATGGGCCAGATGGTGGACGACGTGCGCCTCGCCGTGAACGGACGGCGCCCCGTGGAGTTCTTCGGCCGCACCGGCGGCGTCATCCCGACGCCCGTGGAGGTGCTGGCCCAGATCGAGGACCTGAACGATCGCATGATGAAGGGAGGGGAGTAACCCATGGCCGAAAAGGAAACTAAAGTGGTGTTCGAGCGCCCGCACGCGCTCCTTCCCGTGGTGACGAACTACTGCCCGGGCTGCACGCACGGCATCATCAACCGCCTCGTGGCGGAATGCCTCGACGAGCTGGACGTGGAGGGCGACGCCGTGGGCGTGGCCCCCGTGGGCTGCTCAGTCATGGCCTACGACTTCTTCGGCTGCGACATGATCGAGGCCGCGCACGGGCGCGCCCCGGCGGTGGCCACGGCGGTGAAGCGCGTGCACCCGGAGGGCGTCGTGTTCGCCTACCAGGGCGACGGCGACCTTGCCTCCATCGGCATGGCCGAGACCATCCACGCGGCCACGCGCGGCGAGAACATCACCGTCATCTTCATCAACAACGCCATCTACGGCATGACGGGCGGCCAGATGGCCCCCACCAGCCTGCCGAACCAGGTGACGCAGACCTCGCCCTACGGCCGCGACACCGACGCGGCCGGGTTCCCCATCCGCATGTGCGAGCTCATGAGCTCGCTCGACGGCGTGGCGTACCTGGAGCGCGTGACGGCGGACAGCCCGAAGAACGTGCGCAAGGCGAAGAAGGCCATCAAGAAGGCGTTCCAGACCCAGATCGACGGCGCGGGCTACTCGCTCGTGGAGGTGGTGGCCACGTGCCCCACGAACTGGGGCATGACGCCGCAGGACTCGTTCGACTGGATGCGCGAGAACATGCTTCCGTACTACCCGCTGGGCGTGTACAAGGACGTGCGCGCCGAGGGCTTCGCGAACGCGGCCGAGGCCGCGGCGGCCCGCGCGGCGGACTGCCCGATCGCGAACCCCGCCCCGCAGGCGGAAGGAGGTGCGCGATGAGCCGCTCCCTGAACATCGTGCTCGCCGGGTTCGGCGGCCAGGGCGTGCTGTTCGCCGGCAAGCTGATCGCCTACGCCGGCCTGCTGGAGGATCGCGAGGTGTCGTGGCTTCCCTCCTACGGCCCCGAGATGCGCGGCGGCACCGCGAACTGCAGCGTGTGCCTGTCCGACGATCCCATCGGAAGCCCGCTCGTGCTCGCGCCGAACGCGCTCGTCGCCATGAACCAGCCCTCGCTCGACAAGTTCGAGCGCAGCGTGACCGAGGGCGGCGTCGTGGTGGCCGACTCCACGCTCATCGCGGACATCCCGGACGTGCCGGGCGTGAACGTGTGCGCCATCTCCGCCACCGCCATGGCCGAGGAGGCCGGCTTCAAGAAGCTCGCCAACATCATCATGGCCGGCAAGCTGTTCGCCGAGACGCGCTTCTGCGCCGAGGACACGCTGTGGAAGGCCATGGAGAAGTGCGTGCCGGCCAGCAAGGCCGCCATGCTGGAGATGAACAAGAAGGCCCTACGCTTGGGCATGGAAGCATAGGGAGGCAGCATGGTAACCGAATTCGCCGAGATCGGCTTGCGCATCAAAGGTTTGCGCGAGGCGTGCGACGTCACGGTCGAGGACATGGCGGCCGAGTTGGAAGTGCCGGTGGAGACGTATGAGGAATGGGAGGCCACGGGCGCGGACGTGCCCATCTCGGCCATCTACCACATGGCGCACCACTTCGGCGTGGAGTTCACCGAGATCCTCACCGGCACGGCCGCCAAGCTGCAGACCTACCAGGTGGTGAAGAACGGCGAGGGCCGCGAGGTGGACCGCTACCCGGGCTACCACTTCGAGGACCTGGCCTGGCGCTACACCGGCAAGATCATGCAGCCGCTGCTGGTCATCTTGGACCCGTGTGACGAGCCGGCCGAGCTGGTGTGCCACGATGGCCAGGAGTTCAACTACGTGCTGGAAGGGTCGCTCATCCTCACCTTCGGCGACCGCGACATCCAGCTGAACGCCGGCGACAGCATCTACTTCAACCCGACCTACCCCCACGGCCAGCGCTGCAACGGCGACGTCCCCTGCAAATTCATCACCATCATCGCGGAATAGCACTATAACGTTTTCGTAAGAGCAGCGTCGCGATTTCGGGTGCTTCGACCGAGCGAGTTCCGCAGCGAACGAAACAGTCCAGTGGACTGTTTCGCAGAGCGAGGACTGTCTGAGCGAATCGAAGTACCCGGAAGCGCGATGCGGAGGACAACAAATAGGAGAGCAGAGAGAAGCACCACTATGGATCATGTTCTGAAGAAGTACTGCCCGAGAATTGAATTCGATTCCTACGAGGACTTCGCCGAGAACTTCACCATCGAGGTTCCCGAGGCCTTCAACTTCGGTTTCGACGTCGTCGACGAGTGGGCCGCCGTGGAGCCCGACAAGCGGGCGCTTCTGTGGACCAACGACGCCGGCGAGGAGCGTGTGTTCACGTTCACCGACATCAAGCGCCTGTCCAACCAGGCCGCCAACGCCTTTAAGGAGCTCGGCATCGGCAAGGGCGACGTGGTCATGTGCATCCTGCGCCGCCGCTGGGAGTACTGGGTGTGCGCCGTGGCCCTCTGCAAGTTGGGCGCCACCATCATCCCCGCGTCGCTGCAGCTCACGCGCAAGGATGTGGTCTACCGTGCCAACAGCGCCGACGTGAAGGCCATCGTCGCCGTGAACGACGAGTACGTCTGCACGCAGGTGGAAGAGGCCATGCCCGATTGCCCCACGGTGCGCGAGAAGTTCATCGTGGACGGCTCCCGCGAGGGCTGGGTCGATTTCGACGAGCTCATCGCCGGCTACCCCGATACCTTCGAGCGTCCGACCGGCGAGGCGGGCGTCACCTCCAAAGACATCATGCTCATGTACTTCACGAGCGGCACGACGGGCAACCCCAAGGCCGTGGAGCACAACTTCGCCCATCCGCTCGGCCACATCATAACGGCGAAGTACTGGCAGCAGGTGCAGGAGAACAAGCTGCACATGTCGGTGACCGACTCCGGTTGGGCCAAGTTCGGCTGGGGCAAGATCTACGGCCAGTGGATCGCCGGCGCCACCATCTTCGCCTACGACATGGACAAGTTCGTGCCCACCAAGCTTCTCCAGAAGATCCAGGACTACAAGCTCACCACCTTCTGCGCGCCGCCCACCATGTACCGCTTCATGCTGCAGGAGGATGTGGCCGCCTACGATCTGTCCAGCGTGGAGAACTTCGCCACGGCCGGCGAGCCGCTGAACGCGGAGGTGACCATTCAATGGGAGCGCCTCACCGGCAAGAAGATCCGCGAGGGCTTCGGTCAGACCGAGGGCCCGGTGCTTCTGGCCACCTTCCCGTGGATCGAGCCGAGGCCCGGCTCCATGGGCAAGCCGTCGCCCCTGCTCAACGTGAAGCTGCTCGACGACGACGGCCGCGAGGTCGATGACGGCGAGGAGGGCGCCATCTGCGTGACGGGCCTGAAAGAGGCCTACCCGCCGGGGTTGTTCGTGGGCTACTACGGCAACCCGGAGCGTACGGAGGAGGCCGTGGGAGGGGAGTATTACAACCTCCACGACATGGCTTGGCGCGATTCCGACGGCTATTGCTACTTCGTGGGTCGCAACGACGATGTCATCAAGTGCTCCGGCTACCGCATCGGCCCCTTCGAGGTGGAAAGTGCGCTGGTGGAGCATCCGGCCGTGGTGGAGTGCGCTGTTACGGCGGCGCCGGATCCCATCCGCGGCAAAGTGGTGAAGGCCACCGTCGTGCTCGCGAAGGGCTACGAGGGCACCGACGTGCTCACCCGCGAGCTGCAGGACCACGTGAAGAAGACCACGGCTCCCTACAAGTATCCGCGCATCATCGAGTACGTGGACGAGCTGCCCAAGACCATCGGCGGCAAGATCAAGCGCAAGCTCATCCGCCAAACCGACGGCATTCAGGAGTAGTTCCGTTCGCCCTGACGGGACGAACGGGAACGCCGACGCTGCGGCTCCGACAGGCACCTGGCCTTGCCCCTTGTTTTCACCTCGGCGCGTACCGAAGTACGCTTGGGTGAAAGACGGGGCAATTCCAGGCACCTGTCGGAGCCTCGCTGATTTTCTTGGTCCAATTCCTCTCCCTTTTCTTCTCGATGGGCTAAAAACACCATTGGCGAGAATTTCGCGGTGATCGGCGTTGTCAATTGCAGCCAAGTTCAGGTATCATGCACATCGAAGCGAAACCCCAAGGGGCGATGGCGTCGCGCTTCGAATGGCGCCGCCCTTGCCCCTCGAGGTTCAGAGGTCAGCTGGGGAGGGCAGATCGCTCGCTTCGAAGGAAGGAGATGCCATAAGGGCATCTCGAGGATCCCCAACTGGAAGGAAGAGGCATGACAGAAGAAGAGAAAAAGGTGGACGGGCAGACTGCCGAGCCTGCCGCCCAGAAGAAAAAGAAGAAGTGGCCCATCGTCGTGGGCGTCGTCGTCGCTGTGCTCGTCGTGGCCGGCGCCGGCTTCTGGGTATGGCACGAGCAGCCGAGCTTCTGCAACGCCATCTGCCACACCCCGATGGACGCCTACCTGCCCACCTATGAGGCCGAGCCCGGCCAGGCCGCCACTGACGTGTGGGGCAACGAGGTCGCCAACGCCTCCGGCATGATGGCCGCTGTGCATCGCGCCCAGAACGGCACCACCTGCCTCGGTTGCCACGTGCCCACCCTGTCCGAGCAGATCGGCGAGGGCATGAGCTGGATCACCGGCAGCTACGAGGTTCTGAACACCCAGACCGGCCAGCAGGTCGTGCCCGAGAAGTCCCTGGAGGATCTCGTGGCCGCCCGCGGCATCGAGCCCGATCAGTTCTGCCTGAACGAGTCCTGCCACAACATGACTCGCGACGACCTGATCCAGGCCACCGCCGATCTGGAGCGCAACCCGCACGTGGCCCAGCACGGTGAGAACCAGTGCAGCGACTGCCACAAGGCGCATCGCGCTTCCGTGAACATGTGCTCGCAGTGCCACAACGACGCCCCCATCCCCGAGGGCTGGATCTCCGCTGCGGACAACACCGCGCTGGAGAAGGAGCTGGACAGCCTGAACAAGGCCTAAGCTTCTCGCCACGCAGAGCATCATGGGGAAGGCCGCCTTCGGGCGGCCTTCCTTTTTGTCGGGGGTGCAATGGCGAAGTTACGATTACCCAACTCCTTAAGGTTAGCCGCCGCAACTCGCGGCGCCGAGTCTCACTATAGGTAGGACGATACGGCGCCCGCACGAGCGAGGCCGTGGTGAAAGGAGTTGGAACCCATGGAACTTGAGAAGTCCCAGACATGGAAGAACCTGGAGAGCGCGCTCTCCCAGGAGGCCGTGGCCTACTGCGAGTACACGTTCTACGGCCAGCAGGCCGCCAAGGACGGCTACAAGCAGATCTCCGACATCTTCAACGAGACCGCCGGCAACGAGCTGCACCACGCGAAGCTGCACTACAAGAAGATGCACGGCGGGAAGGTACCAGGGACGCTTGACAACCTGAAGGCCGCCGCCGCTAGCGAGGACGAGGAGGTCGGCATCTACACCGACTATGCCAAAACCGCCCGCGAGGAGGGCTTCGCCGATCTGGCCGACTTCTTCGAGGGCCTGGCCGCCATCGAGAAGAGCCACGAGAACCGCTATCAGCTGCTCATCGAGCGCATCGAGAACGACGAGGTGTTCCGCCGCAAGGAAGTGAAGGTGTGGGTGTGCACCGTGTGCGGCCACATCGAGATCGGCACCGAGCCCCCCGAGAAGTGCCCCGTCTGCGAGCACCCGCAGGGCTACTTCGAGATCAAGGCCGAGAACTTCTAAGTTCCGTTCGCCCTGACGGGACGAACGGCACTCCCGATGCTGTGGCTCCGACAGGCACCTGCCCTTCGCACTCAGCGCTTTCCCTCACGGCCCCAAGGCCGCTCGGCCGCGCTTCAAGCGAATTGCAGGCACCTGTCGGAGCCTCGCTGATTTCCTTGGGCGAACCTGTGGCCATCCCATTTTCGCCTTTTTAGAAAAAATTCAACACAACGCTTGCAACTCATCTTTCTGCGGTGTATGGTGCAATCGTCCTTTAAATGCGGTACAGAGAGGCCGACAAGGTAACCCCAATCAGCGCAGCGCCCGTCAAGTGGGCGGCAAGCGCAACGACGCAGGAAGCCTAGTCGCCAGACGGGCTTTTTCTTTTGCCCGCGAGGCGGCACGAAGCTCGCGGAAAACTCGGACGCGGGGCTTCGCGGACTCGTCTGTACGCACTGACCTTACGAAGGGAGTGTGTATGAACGACGAGAGCATGGTCAAGTCGGTCTGCATGGATGCAGACGACATCGAGCGAGCGGTGACGCGCATGGCGCACCAGATTCTCGAGGCCAACAAGGGCGCGGAAAACCTCGCGCTCGTGGGCATCGTCACGCGAGGCGACCTTCTCGCGAAGATGCTCGTTCACAAGATCGAGGAGATCGAGGGGGTCAAGGTTCCCCTGGGCAAGCTGGACATCAGCTTCTATCGCGACGACTTCGCGACCCATATGTCCCCCGAGGTCCATTCCACCGACATCCCGTTTAGCATCGACGGCATGACCATCGTGCTCGTGGACGACGTGCTGTACACGGGCCGCACTATCCGTGCGGCGCTGGACGCCCTCATGGACATCGGCCGCCCCGCCGCCGTGGAGCTGGCGGTCCTCGTCGACCGCGGCCATCGCGAGCTGCCCATCCGCGCCGACTTCGTGGGCAAGAACGTCCCCTCGTCCTCCAGCGAGAACGTGCGCCTGTTCTTGGAGGAAGTCGACGGCATCTCGGCCGTGGAGATTCTGGACATCGAGCCGGGCAAGCGCGCAGGCGCCGCGGCCCTGACGAAAAAGGAAGGTGAGTAGGTCCATGGCCTTCGATCACAAGCACCTCATCGACATCACGGAGTACTCCGCCGATGACATCATGACCATCCTGGAGACGGCCAAGACCTTCAAGCAGGTCAACGAGCGCCGCATCAAGAAGGTGCCGACGCTGAAGGGCTTCACCGTCGTGAACATGTTCAACGAGCCCTCCACCCGCACCCGCTCCTCCTTCGAGATCGCCGAGAAGCGCCTTTCCGCCGACTCGCTGAACTTCGGCGGCTCGTCGACGGCCACGGTGAAGGGCGAGAGCCTCGTGGACACCGTGAAGACGCTCTGCTCCTACAAGATCGATTGCATCGTGGTGCGCGACCGCTGGGCCGGCGTGCCTCGCAAGATCGCGGATGTGTCCGGCGTGTCGGTCATCGACGCCGGCGACGGCAAGCACCAGCATCCCACCCAGGCGCTGCTCGATCTGTACTCCATCTGGGAGGAGAAGGGCTCCTTCGACAACCTGCACGTGGGCGTGGTGGGCGACATCTCGCACTCCCGCGTGTGCGGCTCGCTCATTCCGGCCCTGAAGATCATGGGCTGCGAGGTGACGGTCATCGCGCCGCCGACGCTTCTGCCCGCGCGCCCCGATATCCTGGGCGCCGACCATGTGACGAGCAACCTCGACGAGGCGCTGCCCGAGCTGGACGTGGTGTACATGCTGCGCATCCAGCGCGAGCGCTTCGAGGGCGCGCCGTACCCGAACCTGCGCGAGTACAACCTGCTCTACGGCCTCACCGAGGAGCGCGACAAGCTTCTGAAGCCCGATGCGTGCGTGTGCCACCCGGGCCCCATCAACCGCGGCGTGGAGCTGGACAGCTTCATGGCCGACCATCCCAAGCGCTCCATCATCCTCGACCAAGTTTACGCCGGCGTGCTCGTGCGCATGGCCGCCCTGTACCTGCTCCTAGGAGGTAGCAACGATGGCATTGATGCTTAAGAACGCCCGTCTGATCGACCCCCAGATCGGCCTTGATGAAGTGGCCGACATCCTCATCCGCGACGGCAAGATCGTGGAAGTGGGCCACGACCTCACCATGGAGAAGGGCGTCGAGCGCGACCTGTCCGGCAAGATCGTCACCCCCGGCCTCGTGGACATGCACGTGCACTTCCGCGATCCGGGCCAGGAGCAGAAAGAGGACATCGCCTCCGGCTCCCGTGCGGCGGCCCATGGCGGCTTCACCGCGGTGTGCACCATGCCGAACACAAGCCCGGTGGTCGACGACGCCGTGGCCGTGGAATATGTGAAGGCCCGTGCCGCGGCCGTGGGGAAGTGCCGCGTCGTGGTGGCCGGCGCCTGCTCCAAGGACCTGAAGGGCGAGGTGCTCTCCGACATGGGCGACATGTACGCCCACGGCGCGCCGGTGTTCACCGACGACGGCCATGGCATCCAGGACGCCGGCATGATGCGTCGCGTCATGGACTACGCCAACCAGTTCGACACCGTCATCATGGCCCACTGCCAGGATGACTCGCTGGTGGCCGACGGCCAGGTGAACGAGGGCGTGGCGAGCACGCGCCTGGGCATGGTGGGCTGGCCGGCCGAGGGCGAGGAGCTCGAGATCGCTCGCGACATCGCGCTGTGCCGCCTGACGGGCTGCCCGCTGCATATCCAGCACATCACCACCAAGCGCGGGCTCGATCTGGTGGCCGCCGCCAAAGCCGAGGGCCTGCCGGTGACCTGCGAGGTGACGCCGCACCACATGTTCCTCACCGAGGACGCCATCACCGCCGAGTACCAGACCGCGCTGAAGGTGAACCCGCCGCTGCGCACCGCCGAGGACGCCGCCGCGCTCATCGAGGGCCTCGCGAACGGCACCATCGACGCCATCGTCACCGACCACGCGCCCCACACCGATTGGGAGAAGGACCGCGAGTTCGAGCTGGCGCCCTTCGGCATGACCGGTCTCGAGACCTCGCTCTCCCTCGTGCTCACGCACCTCGTGCGCGCCGGCGTCATCGACTACGGCCGCATGATCCAGGCCATGGCCGTCGCTCCGCGCGAGATCCTGCGCCAGGAGCCGGTGAAGATCGAGGCCGGCAGCGTGGCCGACCTCACGGTCATCGACCCGGAGGCCGCCTGGACCGTGGAAGTGGGCGACTTCTACTCCAAGGCCAACAACTCCGGCTTCGTCGGAGCCGAGCTTACGGGCCGCGCCACCGACGTCTACGTCGGCGGCTACGCCACCATGGAGGACGGCAAGATCGTCGAGTAGGTACCTGCCGACAACCAATGTCTTGCCTGGAAGGGGCCGTCTTCGGACGGTCCCTTCTCGTTTTCCCGCCTCAAGGGTGCTTTACGGGAAAGCGTCGGCTGGGCAACAGGCGAGGGGTAGACGCGGGAGTGGGGGAGCTCCTGCCTAGAATGAGGCTACGCCGGTTGTGGATGTTTCCCGAAGGACTTGCATAAAAGTAAGCCAGTGATAACATTTGGCGCCATAAGTTCGCTGAAACTAACTGATTGCTCAGCTTTAGGAAAGGATGTGCTCATGCCCCCGATTTCCCGCCGCACCTTCGCAGCCTTCCTCGCTACTGCCGCCCTAACTCCCGTGCTCGGTGGCTGCTCCTCTTCCAGCGGTTCCTCCGCAGAAGGAGAGGCCGCCACGACGACCGACGGCAGCACTTCCGGCACCGATGCGGCCGCAGGCGCAGCCACGCGCACGGTGGACACCGACAAGGGGCCGGTGGAGATTCCGGCCAATCCCCAGACCATTGTGAGCGACTACTACCTCGGCGAGTTTCTGGCCGTGGACGTGAAACCGGTCATCGCGAGCCCTTATGCCTTGAACAACCCCTTCCTCGCCGGGCTGTGCGACGGCATTGAGGCGCTGAACACCACCTCGGCCGAGACCTCGCTCGAGATGATCGCCGAGAAGCAGCCGGATCTCATCATCACCATCACCGAGGCCGACTACGACAAGTACGCCAAGATCGCGCCGACGGTCTACATCGCCGACGGCACGCGCACCGACGAGGACCTGTTCCGCTACATCGCCGACTTGGTGGGCAAGAAGGACGCCGCCGAGGCCTACATCGCCGAGTTCAACGACAAGGTGGCCACGGTGAAGGACGAGATCGTGGGCATCGTGGGCGACCGCACCGTGTCCATCCTGGAGGTGTGGCCCCAGGAGATCTACACCATGGGCAGCCATTTCGCCCGTGGCGGTTCCATCCTCTATGACATGTGGGGGTTGAAGGCGCCCGAGGCCATCCAGGGCCCCATGGTGGACGGCGACGAGGCCTACAAGGTGATCTCCGTGGAGGCGCTGCCCGACTACGCCGGCGACTTCATCTGCTACGGCGTGCTGGACGGTGCCGATTCGGCCTACGTGGACGACTCGCAGCTGTGGAAGAACCTGCCCGCCGTGCAGGCCGGGCGCCTCATGCCCTACGAGCAGGTGGCCTTCATGCACCGCGACCCCATCACGCTCACCAACCAGCTTCAGGTCTTCACCGACTTCTTCCGCGCCCATGCGGATGCGGCGGCCTAGCGGGGACGCTTCGTGTCGCGCCTCAGGACATCGATCTTCCTGATCGGGGGAGTCGTCGCGGTCGCGCTGGCCGCGGGGCTCTCCCTGTTCTTCGGCAGCACCCCCATTCCGCCCGACCAGGTGCTGGAGGCGCTCTTCTCGCCAGATATGGCGAACCAGGAGCACGTGGCCATCCTTGAGCTGCGCGGGCCCCGTACGGTGGGCTGCATCCTCGTGGGGGCGGCCTTCGCCGTGGCCGGCGCCATCATGCAGGGCGTGACCCGCAACCCCTTGGCCGACTCGGGGCTTCTGGGCATCAACGCCGGCGCCGCCTTCGCCCTGGCGCTGTGCCTGGCGCTGCTGCCGGGCATGAGCTTCGCCGGGGTGGTGGGGTGCTCGTTTGTAGGCGCCACCTTCGCCCTGGCCGTGGTCTTCGGGGCCGTGAGCTTCCGGCGGCGCAACGTGGATCCGGTCCTGCTGGTTCTGGCCGGCTGCGCGGTGGGGCTGTTCCTCACGGCGCTCGCCCAGGGCGTGGCGATCTTCTTCAACATCGGCTACTCGCTCACCTTCTGGACCGCCGGGGGCGTGGCGGGCATCCGCGCGGACACGCTGGCCATGACGGCGCCGTTCATCGCGGCGGCGCTGGCGGCGGCCTGGGTGCTGGCGCGCCGGGTGACGGTGCTCTCGCTCGGCGAGGACGCGGCCGCGGGGCTCGGCGTGAACGTGGGGGCCTCCCGCGCGCTGTGCCTGCTCGTGGTGCTCGTTCTGGCGGGAGCGGCCGTGGCCCTGGCGGGGCCGGTGGCCTTCGTGGGCCTCATGGTGCCGCACATGGTGCGCCGCTTCGTGGGGTCGGACTACCGGGCCGTCATCCCCGCCTCCGTGGTGGGCGGGGCGCTGCTCATGCTTCTGGCCGACGTGCTCGCCCGCACGCTCATGGCGCCGAGCGAGATTCCCATCGGCGTCATCTTCGCCATCGTCGGCGTGCCGTTCTTCATCTGGTGCGCGCGGAGGGAGGCGATGGGCCTTGAATGAGCGAAAGAAACGGCTGCGCACGGGAGCGGTGCTGGCGATGCTCGCCGCGGTTGCGCTTTTGGCCCTGTGGTGCGACATCAACGCCGGCTACCGCAGCATCTCGCTAGAGGAGCTGGGGCAGATCTTCTCCGGCACGGCCAGCCAGAGCCTCACCTACACCCTGGTGGACCTGCGCCTGCCCCGGGTGCTCACCTCGCTTCTGGTGGGCGTGGGGCTGTCGCTTTCCGGGTGCCTTCTGCAGGGCGTCTCCCGCAACGACATGGCCGACCCGGGCGTGCTCGGCATCAATGCCGGCGCGGGGCTGCTCGTAGCCGCCTTCATCGTCTTCGTGCCCGCGGGGCTTGTTCCCTCCGCCGTGGCCCTGCCCCTGCTCGCCTTCGCGGGCTCGGCGGCGGTGGCCTTCCTCGGCTGGAGGCTGTCGGTGGTGCGCGGCGCCTCCAGCCCGCGCCGGCTGCTGCTCATCGGCGTCGCTCTGGCCACGGGGCTCTCCAGCGCGACATCGCTCCTCATGCTGCGCATGTCCGACGGCGACTACGCCTTCGTGCAGAACTGGATCGCCGGCAGCATCTGGGGTGCCAGCTGGGGGAACGTGGCCATCCTCTCCGTTGGGCTGGCGCTGCTCGCCTTCGGCGCCTTCTACGCGTCGCGCACGCTGAACGTGCTGGGGCTGGGGGAGGCGGCCGCCACGGGCCTCGGCGTGAACGTGCCCCGGGCCCGCGCTGCCCTCACCGCCGTGGCCGTGGGGGCCTCGGGGCTCGCTTGCGCCGTGGGCGGCGGCCTCACCTTCGTAGGGCTCGTGTGCCCGCACATGGCGCGGCGCCTCGTGGGGCCGAACTTCCGGGCGCTCGTGCCGGCGTGCGTGCTCGTGGGCGCCGTGCTCATGCTTCTGGCCGACATCGTCTCGCGCACGCTCCTCGCCCCCAACGAGATACCCGTCGGCATCGTGGCGGCGGTCATCGGCGCGCCCTATTTCCTGTACCTGTTGGCGAGATCCTAGGAGAAGGTGACGCTTGTGAAGAAGCCGAACGCAGCGGATTTCCGCGATTCCTTCCGCGAAGGCGCTCCCGAAGCGCCCGAAGTCGTCGATGAGCCTCTGTTCTGCGAGACCTGCGACCGCACCTGCGAGCGCTTCGCCGACGCGGCCCTGCGCGGCGAGGCCGTGTCGGTGGGCTACGGCGACCGCGTCATCATAGAGCCCATGGACGTGGCCGTGCCCGCGGGCGAGATCACCTCCATCATCGGGCCGAACGGCTGCGGGAAATCGACGCTTCTGAAGGCGCTCTCGCGCACCATGCCCCTGTGCGGCGGCGCGGTGTACCTGGACGGGCGCGCCATCGCCGAGATGCCCACGGCCGAGGTGGCCCGCAAGATGGCGCTACTGCCCCAGTCGCCCCAGGCCCCGGCGGGGCTCACCGTGGGCGAGCTGGTGGCGCTGGGCCGCTACCCGCACCAGAAGGGCTTCGGGCGCCTGACCGACGACGATAAGCGCATCATCGACTGGGCCCTTTCCATCACGCATCTGGGTGACTTCGCCGCGCGCCCCATTGACGCCCTTTCCGGCGGCCAGCGCCAGCGCGCCTGGATCGCCATGGCGCTCGCCCAGGACACGGGCCTCATCCTGCTTGACGAGCCCACCACCTACCTGGACATGGCCCACCAGCTGGAGGTGCTGGAGCTTCTGCAGACGCTCAACCGCGACCAGGGCAAGACCATCGCGCTCGTCATCCACGAGCTGAACCTGGCCGCCCGCTTCTCCGATTGGATGATCGCCCTGAAGGCCGGCGCCATCCGCGGCGCGGGCACGCCGGCCGAGGTGATGACCCCGGCCCTTCTGCGCGAGGTCTTCGGCCTGGACGCCCTCATAGTCCCCGACCCCTGGACCGCCCGCCCCAGCCTCGTAAGCTACCGCCTGGCAGGGGAGGAATAAACCGTTGGATGCTCTGGAGCTTCGGGCGAACTTTCCGGCGTGCTCTCTATGCGTGTCCTAGGCGAACGCGAGAACCTTCTTCTCCTCGGCGCATTGCACCAGGTAGAGGTTTATCAGGTTCTGGTAAGGGATGCTGATTGACCGAACCCAGCGCAGCGCAAACAAGCTCGTAGGTCGAAAGGGACAGTTGCCCGAGCGGTTCGTCCCTCAAAAGCTTGTCGCGACGCACCTCCACAAGGGGCTCGACTTGCACCCAGGAGGGCCGACGGAGTCCGCAGGATTCCCAGTCGGAGATCTCGACGAAATCGGACAGTCCGTAGTTTGCCGACGTCGTTACCTTCGCGGTAATGACGCTCGCCTTTCCCGAAGCGTCCAAGATGACAACGGGTCGCACCTTGCCCACGCCCTCGTGGTCGGCGAACTCGACGTAGGCGAGCCAGATGTCGCGCGGCGCGGGATCACACGAGGTCATCGTAGAGCCCCTCGTCCTCTGGGGCGTCCATCCAGGCCGGAAGGACGGTGACGCCCGTGGCGGGATCCGGGCGCAGCGTCTCCCGGCCCGTCAGGACGGGGGAAGGCTCGGGGCGCAGGTCGAAGGGGAGGCCGCCCACCTCGACGGACTTGCGCATGAAGAGGTTGAAGGCCTCGCTTAAGGTGAGACCCCATCGGTCGTAGACGCACCGGGTCTGCCGCTTCAGCTCGTCGCTCGTGCGGAACTTTATCTCGGCGTCCTTCGTTGCAGTTGGCATGATGCACCTCCTTGTTGTAGCCCCAATGTTACCACAAGAGGGCATGCGTCTGAAATGGGGGCAGCAGGCGGTGCTCTGCTGTGGACATAGGCTTGTCGCGCATTCCGTTAGCGAAAAATTCCTGATGGCGTCGCCAAGCTGTGCTAAACTTGCCGACATGCTGTTAACGAAGCGCACATATACGTGCCTGGGGGGGTCTCACCGCTAAGTCGGCCCGAACCTTCGCGCGCTAGCGTAGCATTCCCGCGGGACGCGTTCCCGCAGCAACCGAGTAGATACAACCGAATAGAGAGCTTCGAGGCCCAAGGGTTCTTGGGTTCTTTTGCGCTTTGGAGCGGGAAGGGGCCATGAGCGGGCTTTCCACGACTTTATCGATCTGATGGACTGAAGCAGATATCCGAGAAAGGAAGGTAGGCACGTATGTTCTGTCCTAAGTGCGGAAGTGAGATTGCGGAGGGGGCGGCCTTCTGCGGGAAGTGCGGGGCGCCGGTGGGCGCCCAGGCGGCTGGGGCGGCCCAGGCAGGGAGCGCGCAGGGCGCGGCAGGCGCTGCCGTCGGCGGGACGCCGGCACTCAAGAAGAACGGTGCGAAGATAGGGGCCGTCGCGGCTGCTGTCGTGGTTGTGGTGGTGCTCGTCGCCGGGTTCGCGACGAACTGGTTCGGGCTCGCAGGCGTGCAGCCCAAGGAGGCGGTGGAGGTTCCCGCCGCGAGCCAGGGCGCGGACGAGGCGCAGGGCGCGAACGCGGCCGACGGCCAGAGCGCCGATGCTAACGAGAGTGCGGGCGACGCCCAGGGCGGCTCCCAGGCTGCTGCCAGCGTCACGGTGAAGTCGGCGGTGGAGGCCTATACGTGGGACGAGCTCTCGCAGATTTCGGCCGAGATCGGTGCAGCCGGCGACGAGGCGGCTGCCGTCGAGGTGGCGAAGAGGTACAACCTGTGCACGCCCGAGGGGAAGCTCGACGGCACACAGGTGAAGTCGGTGACGCTGGCCGACGGTACCCAGACCACCGTGCAGATCGTCGGGTTCGCCCACGACGACAAGACCGCGGGCGGCAAGGCCGGCATCACGTTCATCTTCGGGGATTGTGTAGGCGAGGCGCCCATGAACTCGACCGACACCAATGCCGGCGGTTGGGAGGCCTCCCAGATGCGCGCCTATCTCAACGGCGACTGGCGAACCCAGCTGCCCCAGGATCTGGACGCTGTTATCGTGCCAGTCGATAAGCTCTCCAACAACGTGGGCGAGACGGATGCAGTATCTGCGGTAACGACAACATCCGATGCCCTTTGGTTATTTTCGCTATCAGAGCTTGCAGGTGCCGTCCCCGCAGGTCGTACAGGGGAGGGCTATGGCCTTTTTGAGGAGGGCTATGTGGACGTTCTGGATGCAGCGGGATCGCAATACGGGCTTTTCTGCGACATGGGCGTGGGCATGGGAAACAGCGAAAATGCCTGCCTCGTTAAGACGCGCACAGACACGTACGCTTTCTGGTGGCTACGTACCTCGGAGCCACGCGACGGGTACTGCTTTCTGCGTGTCGACCAACACGGATATACACCTTCGGGATCCGACGGTGCTAGCTGCGCAAATTACATGGTTCCTGGCTTTTGCATTTAAGCCCATCCAAGTATCCAAGAACCTGCACGCACGTGACGCGAACAGACGGAAAGGGCTTCCAATGAGCAGCGCGTTTCTTATCGAAGCTGGAATCATCGGTGGGCCGGTGGGAAAGGAAAGGATTCGCATGGGATTTCTGGACAATGTGACCTCGGCGGTGAACCGGAGGACGGCGGCCGCGGGGCGCGGCGCCGACAAGATCAAGCTGAACGCCCGCATCGGCGAGCTGAACCGCCCCCAGCAGGGCCTGGCCGCCCAGCTGGGGGCGAGCCTGTACGAGGCCGCGGCGAACGAGAAGGACGGGGAGTAGCCATGTTCTGCACCAATTGCGGCAACCAGATGCCGGACGGTTCCAAGTTCTGCACAAAGTGCGGCGCTCCGATGGGCGCCCTGGCGCCGGAGGTTCCGGCAGAGGGTGCGTCCGCGGGCGGCGCGGACGCCGGGGACGCTCCCGCCCATGGCGGCGCGACCCAGGGAGCGGCTGCTGCTGCCGGCCCTTCGCCGGCCCCTTCCAAGAAGAAGCGCACTGGTCTTGTCGTCGGCATAGCCGCGGCGGCCGTGATGGCGCTGGCGGCGGTGGGCATTGCGGTGGCGAACCCGTTCGCAGCGCCCGCCCCCGAGCCGGAACCGGCCTCCGTCGAGGCCCCGGCTCCCGACCTCGCGCCCGAGCCCGAGGCGCCCGCCGAGCCCGAGCCGGCTCTCGCCATTCCGAACCGCTACTTCGTTTCGAGCACCAACTTCCATCCAAGCGGCACTTACGACGTGTGCCTCACCGATCTCGAGGGCAACGAGGTCGTCTTCGAGAACCCCGACATGAGGCCCATGGGCGGCTTCTCGGAGGGCAAGGTGCTCGTCACGTGGGAGACGAGCGAGTACGACGAGGAATGGGACACCGAGTTCGACGAAATGATCCACTATGGCCTGGTGGACGATACGGGCGCCCTGGTCGTCGACCTTACCGATCTCGTCCACGGCTACGGATACACTTTCCAGGGCAATCTACAGGATGCATCGGTGACCAACTCTCCCACTTACGCCGACGGACGACTCGTTCTCTTCATCGAGTGGAGCGGCGGCAGCTACGGAGCCGTCGTCCTCCTGGACGAGCAGGGGAAGGTCGTGTTCACCGTCGGCGACGCAGAGGCCTTCCAGTTCGCCGACGAGGGCGCGGCCGGCCGGGAATTCACCTACAACCTCGCCATGATGAATGCCCCCGACTGCTATCGAGACGGCGTCCTCGCACTGCAGGGCATCGACGGAGCCATGTTCCTCGATGTTGACGGCAACGTCCTCTACCAGGCCGAGGGCTACCCGACTTCGATCGGCGGCGGCTGCGTCATTCCCGACGATTCTGGTACCGTGGTGACGGACTACGCGAGCAACGTGCTGTTGGACATCGCCTCGTTCAATGTGGAGGGCGACATCGACGGCGCGGCTTTCACGGGCGACCAGGTTTCGTCGGGCGGCGTGGTGTGCGTGCGCGCCGAGAAGGTGAACCCCCACGGAGGCGCCAACAAGAATCTCGTGGGGCTGTACAGCGTTTCCGCCAAGAAGTGGATCGTTCCTTTGGCCGAGGGTTCGCTGAGCTTCACTGCCGCCGACGGCCTCGTCTACGTCACCGCGGACTCGAAGGAGCGTCTGATCGAGGGCTACGGCGCCGAGGGTGACGGATCGTCCGATGCGTACAGCTGTCTGATGGACTTGCAAGGCGCCATCGTCGCTGACGCCGCTACGCTGGCCGCCTCGGGGGCTGACCTTTCCGCAGATTTCGACGGGCGTTACCTGCAGGATGGGTACTGGCTTCTCGGGGAAAGGGAAGGGGGCCTTGTGGCCTACGCCGAGAATGGTAAGGTCGCGGGCATCGCGCCGGCTCCGGAGCACGGCGTCGATGTAACGCTCTATCCGGATACCGAGCCTTGCTACACTTGATGGTTCTGCGGCATCGACGCACAATTCCCCGCGAAGGGCCGCACGCAGCGGCCCTTCGTTTATAATCGGGGAAACGCTACGAAGGAGAAAGGCCGCACCATGACGGGCACCTACGAGAACGGCATCTATCGCGAGGGCGACGTGCGCCTGTCCGACCTGTCCGGCCGTCGGCGTCTGCCCATCGGGCGCGACGGGTTCGCCACAGCAGTGCAGGAGTCGGTGGTCATCGACAAGTCTCTGCTCATCGCCGACGTTCTCAACAGTTCTGCCGCCGTCACGCTGTTCTGCCGCCCGCGCCGTTTCGGCAAGTCGCTGAACATGACCATGCTCAAGTCGTTCTTCGAGATTCCCCCGGCGAGCGACCCGAACGCCGAGGACGCCGCCTATCTCTTCGAGGGCCTTTCCATTTGGGACGCCGACGACGGTCGCTATCGCGAGCATCAGGGCGCTTATCCCGTTATCTACATCAGCTTCAATCCGGTGAAGAAACAGTGCTGGGAAGATGCTTGGGGCGCCCTGAACCAGCTGATCGTATGGGAATACATCCGTCACGGATACTTGTCCGACAGCGCCGAGCTGAACGAACAAGAGCGCGCCTACTTCGAGCGTGTTGCGGGATGGGAGGCGGCGGACGGAGACATCGAGTCGTCCCTCATCAACCTCACTCGTCTGCTTTTCAAGCACCATGGGCGTCGCCCCGTCGTCCTCATTGACGAGTACGACGCGCCGGTCATGGCGGCTCGGGACAACGGGTACTACGACGAGATGGTCTCGTTTCTCAAAGGATGGCTTACGGCGGCCTTGAAGGACGGAGGGCAGGCCCTGGCCTTCGCGTGTCTCACGGGCGTGCAGCGCATCTCGAAAGAGTCCATTTTCTCTGATTTGAACAACTTGGTGGTGAACACCTCCCTCAACGCCAAGTACGACGAGCGCTACGGCTTCACGGAAGACGAGGTGCGCGCGCTCGCTAACTACCTGGGTCAGTCCGCTCACTTCCCCGAGATGCGCCAATGGTACGACGGCTACCGCTTCGGCTCGGTGGATGTGTACAACCCTTGGAGCGTGCTCAACTACTTCGACAACGATTGCGAGTGCGCGCCCTATTGGGGCAACACGTCTTCGAACGCGCCCATCGCCGCTATGGTGCGCGGGGGAGACGCACGTCTGATGCGAAAGGTGTACGAGCTGCTTAAGGCGGGCGGGTCGGTGGAGGCCGCCCTCGATTTGTCGGTGGTGTTCGGCGATTTGGATGCCCGCCCCGAGGCCCTTTGGTCGCTTTTGTACCTTGCCGGCTATCTGACCACCGACGATACGGAGCAGCCCAATTCGAAGGACGTCGTGCGGCGGCTGCGCATTCCCAATTTGGAGATCGCGTCGTTGTACCGTAGCGAGATTATCGACCGTTTCGCGCAGATCGCCGGCGGTCGCGACTGCCTCATCGACCTTCACCGCGCGCTTATCGACGGGGACGCCTGCCTACTCGCCGAGGAGCTGGAGGACGTGCTGCTGAACTCGGCGAGCTTCTATGACCTTACGAGCGAAAACAGCTACCACATGCTTTTGGTGGGCCTTCTGTTCGGGGTACCCGGTTACGGGAACCCGGCCTCGAATCGCGAGGCGGGGCGCGGGCGCTTCGACATCCGGCTGGCTCCCGAGCGGGCGGGGCTACCGGCGGTCACCCTGGAGCTGAAGTTCGAGCACGGGGCCGACGCGTCCCGCCTTCAGGTGCTGGCCACCGAGGCCCTGGCCCAGATAGAGGCGCGGGCCTACGACGCGGACACGGCCAGGGGCGGCGCGGGCGCTCCGTCTACGGCGGGCAGCCTGCGCTACGGCATCGCCTTCTCCGGAAAATCTCTGGCTGTGGCCGCGGAGCGCAGGCCTTCATAGGCCACGACGTTTCGGAGTCCTCGCGGTGCCATTCGGCTGTCGTCTTCGGCCGCTTATTTTTGTGCAGATGCATACCTAGCAAGGTGCCTTATGCTCAATTTCGACCTTTAACGGACGGTACCGAGAGACCGGCAAGGTGCGATGAGCGAACTTCATCTTGTGTGCTTGTAAGCGCTCCCGTCCAAGGCGGGAGCGCTTTTTTTGCGGGCGCTGCCGAGGGGCGGACCGTGCTTTCGCGAGAGTGCGGAGACGCGGGGACGGCAAGGAGCCGGGAGCACGTGAGACGAAAATGAGCGAGTCGCGGAAAGGACGGATGCTTTGAGCAAGATTGCGGAGAAGATGCGGGCGGCCACGTCGAAACCGGCGGCCGTGCCGGCGCTGCTCGTGCTGGAGGACGGCGCGGTGTTCGCCGGCACCTCCTGCGGCGCGCCCGGCGAGGCGTTTGGGGAGATCTGCTTCAACACCTCTTTGGAAGGCTATTTGGAAATCGCCACCGATCCCTCCTATGCGGGGCAGATCGTGGTGCTCACCTACCCCCAGGTGGGCAACTACGGCGTGAACGCCGACGACGCCCAGGCGCAGCACCCGGCCCTGCGGGCGCTCGTGGTGCGCGACCTGTGCCCCACGCCCTCCAGCTGGCGCAGCCAGGAGAGCCTCGGCGACTATCTGACGCGCGAGGGCGTCGTGGCCATCGAGGGCATCGACACCCGTGCGCTCGTGCGCCACATCCGCGACCATGGCGCCCAGCGGGCCGTCGTTTCCACCACGGACGCGGATGTCGCCTCGCTGCTCGAGAAGGTGCGCCGAAGCCCGTCGCTAGTAGGCGTGAACCTGGCCGCCGACGTGTCCTGCGACGGCGCCTACTCCTACACCGCCGCGAACCTGCCCGCTTCCCATGGCTTCGCCCTGGCCGCCCCGGCCGAGCCCCGCTTCAAGGTGGTCGTCTACCACTGCGGCGTGAAGCGCTCCATCTTAGACGGTCTGGTGGCGAGTGGCTGCGAGCTCACCGTCGTGCCCTGGGACACTCCGGCCGAAGAGGTGCTGGCGATGGGCCCCGACGGCGTGTTCCTCTCCAACGGCCCGGGCGACCCGGAGGCGGTGGGGGAGACCTATCGCCAGGCCGAGAAGCTGCTGGGCCGCGTGCCGCTGTTCGGCATCTGCCTGGGGCACCAGATGATGGCCAAGGCCGCGGGCGCGGAAATCGACAAGCTGAAGTTCGGCCATCACGGCGGCAACCACCCGGTGCAGAACCTGCTGACCGGCCGCGTGGAGGTAACGGCCCAGAACCACGGCTTCTGCCCCTGCTTCCAGAGCCTCGGCGCGCTTGTGCCCGAGCTCTCCGGAGGTGCGACCGAGCACGTGGAAGACCTGCGCGAATGGGGCCGGCGCGGCATTGCCCCCGTTGTGGCCAACGAGCGCTTCGGGCGCATCCGGCTGACGCACGTGAACCTCGACGACGGCACCGCCGAGGGCTTCGCCTTCCTGGACGTGCCGGCCTTCAGCGTGCAGTACCACCCGGAGGCGGCCCCCGGTCCCACCGACGCCCACTACCTGTTCACCGCCTTCGCGCGCCTTATGGAGGGGCGCGATGACTACCTGGATATCGACATCGCAACCGACCGCCTGTCCGGTTGGAAGTTCGGAAGCACCGCGGAAGGGGAGGTGGCGTAAATGCCCAAGCGCGAGGACATCAAGAGCATTCTCGTTATCGGAAGCGGCCCCATCGTCATCGGCCAGGCCTGCGAGTTCGACTACTCCGGCGCCCAGGCCTGCAAGGTGCTGCGCGAGGAGGGCTACCGGGTCATTCTCGTGAACTCGAACCCGGCCACCATCATGACCGACCCGGAGCTGGCCGACGCCACCTATGTGGAGCCCATCACGCCGGCCTTCGTGGAAAAGGTCATCGCGAAGGAGCGGCCCGATGCGTGCCTGCCCACCCTCGGCGGCCAGACGGGCCTGAACACGGCCGTGGAACTGGCCAAGTCCGGCGTGCTGGAACGCTACGGCGTGGAGCTCATCGGCTGCGACGTGGACGTCATCGAGCGCGGCGAGGACCGCAAGCTCTTCAACGAGTGCATGGCCGACCTCGGCATCGAGGTCTCGCGGGCCGGCTACGCCTACTCCGTGGAAGACGCGCTCGCCATCGCCGAGGAGCTCGGGTACCCCGTGGTGCTGCGCCCGTCGTTCACCATGGGCGGCGCCGGCGGCGGCATCGCGCGCGATGTGGACGAGCTCGTGCGCATCGTCTCCCAGGGCCTGGAGCTCTCGCCGGCCAGCGAGGTGCTGGTGGAGGAGTCCATCGAGGGCTGGAAGGAATACGAGATGGAGGTCATGCGCGACGCGGCCGGCAACGGCATCATCGTCTGCTCCATCGAGAATTTGGACCCCATGGGCGTGCACACCGGCGACTCCATCACCGTGGCCCCGGCCCAGACCTTGACCGACCTGGAATACCAGCGCATGCGCGCCGCGTCGCTCGCAGTACTCGAGCGCGTGGGCGTTGCCACGGGCGGCTCCAACGTGCAGTTCGCCGTGCACCCTGAGACGGGCCGCATGGTAATCATCGAGATGAATCCCCGCGTGTCGCGCTCCTCGGCCCTGGCCAGCAAGGCCACGGGATTTCCCATCGCGAAGGCGGCGGCGCGCCTGGCCGTGGGCTACACCTTGGACGAGATCGTGAACGACATGACCGGCACCACGCCGGCCTGCTTCGAGCCGACCATCGACTACTGCGTCGTGAAGGCCCCGCGCTTCGCCTTCGAGAAGTTCCAAGGCGCCGACGACACGCTCACGACCCGTATGAAGGCCGTGGGCGAGGTCATGGCCGTCGGCCGCACTTTCGAGGAGTCCCTCGGCAAGGCCCTGCGTTCCCTGGAGACGGGCCGCGCCGGCTTCGGGGCCGACGGGAAGGGGGAGGAGACGGCGTTGACCGACGAGGAACTCTTCGCCGCGCTCTCGCGCCCCACGGCCGAGCGCATCTTCTTGGCGGCCGAGGCCCTGCGCCGCGGCATGAGCGCGGAAGAGCTGCACGAGCGCACGGCTATCGACATGTTCTTCTGCAATCGCATGGCCGACATGGTCGCCGTGCAGGAGGCCCTGCGCGGGTGCGCCCTGGAGGATATGGACGCCGAGGCCTTCCAAATAGCGAAGCGCTACGGGCTCTCCGACGCCGAGATCGCCGTGCTCACCGGCTCCGACGAGCGCACGGTGCGCGCCTGCCGCAAGATTCTTGGCGTGCGCCCGGCCTTCAAGACCGTGGACACCTGCGCGGCGGAGTTCCCCACGAAGACCGCCTACCATTACAAGATCTACGACGCTGACGAGTCGGAGGTGGCGGAGAAGACGCGTCCGCGGGCGCTCATCCTGGGCGCCGGCCCCAACCGCATCGGCCAGGGCATTGAGTTCGACTACTGCTGCGTGCACGCCAGCTACGCGCTGGCCGACGCCGGGTACGAGACCATCATGGTGAACTGCAACCCCGAGACGGTCTCCACCGACTACGACACCTCCGACATGCTGTTCTTCGAGCCGCTCACCTACGAGGACGTCATGGATGTGGTGGACGCGACCGACCCCGACGGCGTGGTGGTCACCCTCGGTGGCCAGACGCCGCTGAAGCTGGCCCGCGCTTTGGAAGAGGCCGGAGTGCCCATCATGGGCACGAGCCCGGATGCCATCGATCTGGCCGAGGATCGCGACCGGTTCGCCGCGCTGCTCGACTCGCTCGACATCGCCTACCCACGCTCGGCCATGGCCTCGGGGCTGGAAGAGGCCCGCTCTGCTGCCCGCGAGATCGGCTATCCCTTGCTCGTGCGCCCCAGCTACGTGCTCGGCGGCCGGGGCATGGGCATCGTCTACGACGACGCGGGGCTCGCGCGCTACGTGGCCGAGGCGACCGCCGTTTCCCCGGACCACCCCGTGTATCTGGACAAGTTCCTGGAAGGCGCCGTGGAATGCGACCTGGACGCCCTGTGCGACGGCGAGGACGTGTACATCGGCGGCATCCTGGAGCACATCGAGATGGCCGGCATCCACTCGGGCGACTCGGCCTGCTGCCTGCCGCCCTTCTCGCTGTCCGCGAAGGTGCAGGACGAGATGGCGAGCGTCGCCCGCAAGATCGCCCTGGCCCTGGGCGTGCGCGGTCTGGTGAACATCCAGTTCGCCGTGAAGGACGGGGTCGTCTACGTCATCGAGGCCAACCCGCGGGCGAGCCGCACGGTGCCCTTCATCTCGAAGGCGACGGGCGTGCCCCTGGCAAAGCTCGCCAGCCGCATCATGGCGGGGGAGAAGCTGGCCGCGCTGAAGCTTCCCGAGCATTTCGCGAAGCCGGGCCGCTACTTCGTGAAGGAGGCTGTCATGCCCTTCGGCCGCTTCCCGGGGGCCGATGCGCTCTTGGGGCCGGAAATGCGCTCCACCGGCGAGGTCATGGGCATCGCGGAAAGTTTCCCGGCGGCCTATATGAAGACCCAGATGGCCATCGACTACGCCGAGCCTGAGGGCGGCATGGCCTTCATCTCCGTGAACGACCAGGACAAGCGCGCCGTGGCCTTCATCGCCCGGGAACTTGTGCGCCTCGGCTTCTCGCTTCTAGCTACCGAGGGCACCGCGGCCGTGCTGCGCGCCTCAGGCGTGCCCTGCGAGGTGACCGGCAAGATCCACGAGGGGAAAAGCTCGGTGGTGGACGCCATTGCCGCCGGGGAGATCTCGCTCATGATCAACACCCCGCTCGGCGTGGCCACCCGCGACGACGGCTACGAGCTGCGCCGCGCCGCCGTCCGCCACGGCATCACCTACGCCACCACCCTGGCCGCCGCCCAGGCCCTCATAGCCGGCATGCAAGCCGCCCGTGCCGGCGAGCTGGATGTGGCGCCTTTGCAAGAGCTGTAGTTCTAAGCTTATCGGAGGAGCAGCAAAGCAAGAGGCTACTCCTCCCTGCAAATCTCCTAGGATTTCTGCTCTTTGTGGCATGGCGAATTCGATAATCAATATGCCATGCGTTAGAATATCACCAAATGCACTTTTCCGCTGACGCGACAGGAGAGCCTATGACGCTTTGCAACGAGAACGCGCCCATTCTGGTGAACGAGGAGATGGGGTGCAACATCTGGCTCATGACCGTGCGCGCACCGGAAATCGCGACGACGGCGCGGCCGGGGCAGTTCGTGCACGTGAAGGTGCCGGGCATGGAGGCCCACATCCTGCGCCGCCCCTTCGGCGTGTACGCGGCCGATGCGGAGGCGGGCACGGTGGACATGATGTACCAGGTGCTCGGCTTCGGCACTGAGCACATGACAGAGCTCGCGGCCGGCGACGCGGTGGAGATGATCGGCCCCATCGGTCGCGGATGGCAGCCGCCCGAGGGCTGTAAGCGCGCGCTCATCGTGGCCGGCGGCGTGGGAAGCGCGCCGCTGTATCCTTTGGCCGAGGAGCTGACGGCGGCGGGCATTGCCACCGATGCCATCCTCGGCGCCTCCACCATCGATGCGTTGGTGGCCCGCGAGCGCTACGGGGCCGTGCTCGGGTGCGAGCCTGCCTGCTCCACCGACGACGGTACCTACGGCCGCGCCGGCTTCTGCACGCCGCTTGTGGAAGAGGCCCTGGCGGCGGCCGCTGCGGAAGGCGCGCCCTACGACTACGTGGCCTGCTGCGGCCCGGAGCCCCTCATGAAGATCGTGGCCGGCATGGCGGACGCAGCCGGCGTGTTCTGCGAGGTGTCCATGGAGAGGCGCATGGCCTGCGGCGTGGGGGCCTGTCTGTCCTGCGTGGTCGATACGACGGCCGGCAAGCGCCGCGCCTGCGTGGACGGCCCGGTGTTCTGTGCGAGCGAGGTGGTGTGGTAATGCAGCGCAAACCGAAAGAGACGAGCGTCAACCTGTCCGTGAACCTCGGCGGCATGGCCATGAAGAACCCGGTCACCGTGGCCTCGGGCACCTTCGGCGCCGGCATGGAGTACCACGACTTCGTGGATGTGGCGGCCCTGGGCGCCGTCACCACCAAGGGCGTGTCTTTGAACGGCTGGGAGGGCAACGCGAGCCCCCGCATTGCCGAGACGGCTTCGGGCATGTTGAACTCCATCGGCCTTCAGAACCCCGGTGTTGAAGTTCTGAAAGATCGTGATTTGCCTTGGCTGCGCCAAAACCATGCAACCATCATCGTAAACGTTTCTGGTCATAGCGTTCCGGAGTACGTTTCGGTTATCGAGTCGCTCGAAGAAACCTCTGATGTCGATGCTTACGAGGTAAATATTTCATGTCCCAATGTGGATTCTGGTGGTTTGACCTTTGGCACCGACCCAAAGATGGTTGAAGAGGTTGTTTCTGCATGCCGCGCGAAAACCAAGCGTCCAATGTTTGTAAAATTGACGCCAAACGTAACCGATATCGTTGAAATCGCCAAAGCAGCTGAATCTTCTGGCGCCGATGCTATTTCGCTTATCAATACTTTACTCGGCATGGCAATTGACGCACGTCGCAAGAAGCCCGTTCTTGCCCGTGTCGTTGGTGGACTTTCGGGTCCTGCGGTAAAGCCTGTTGCATTGCGTATGGTTTGGCAGGTGCACAATGCCGTTGATATTCCTATTTTGGGAATGGGTGGAATTTCCTCAGGCACCGATGCGGTTGAATTTATGCTTGCAGGTGCCACTGCCGTAGCGGTTGGCACTGCGAATTTCACCAATCCTAAATCTACGCTCGATGTGATTTCTGGTATTGAACAGTACTGTATCGACATGGGCGTTTCCGATGTTAATGAGTTGATAGGAGCACTCGAATGCTAGATTTCAACAGCGTGCCTCGCAAGGATCGCATTATCGTTGCACTTGATTGCGATCGTAGTCGAGCTCTTGAGTTGGCTGATATGCTTGCCGGTAAGGCTAAATGGATTAAGATCGGCATGACCTTGTTTTATCAAGAAGGCCCCTATTTCATCAATGCGCTGCAAAAGCGCGGATTCAAAGTCTTTCTTGATTTGAAGTTCCACGATATCCCTCATCAGGTTAAGGGCGCTGCTAAAGCAGCCGCGGAAGCTGGTGCCGATATGCTCACCATGCATGCGGTAGGCGGAATCAAGATGATGGCAGCTGCTAAGGAAGGCTTGGCGGATGCTCGCTGGGTCGAAGATGAGCCTGTCTCTCTTGGTATTACCGTTCTCACAAGTATGAGCGCGGATGACCTCAGTGCTACAGGTGTTACCCGACCTGTAGTTGACCAGGTTGTTGAGCTTGCTCGTCAGGCCCAGCAAGCTGGATTGTCTGGTGTTGTAGCTTCGCCTCAAGAAGCGGCTATGCTGCGTGAGATTTTGGGCCCAGATTCATTTATTGTTACTCCAGGTGTTCGTCCGGCTGGTTCTGCTATGGGTGATCAAACGCGTGTAACCACTCCGCGTCAGGCTTTCGATAATGGTGCGTCACACATTGTTGTTGGTCGTCCTATTACGGAAAGCAACGATCCTGCAGCAGCATTTGAGGCGATTGCAAAGGAGCTTTAGACTATGGAAATTGCTGAGATCAAAGATCTATTGAACAAGATGAATGCCTTCGCCGAAGATGGCGATTCGCTCGATTCTACTGCGTTGATGCAAGATCCTATTGTATTGAATCGCCTTGCGGTAGAGCTGTTGCAACAGATTGACCGTGATGCTAAGCCTGAGTTGGTTATTGCTCCTGAAGGCATCGAATCATATTTCGGATATTCGGTTGCGCTTGCTGCATGGATGCGTTTCGTTAGCGCTCAGGTCGGTAAAGATGGCGTATTCGAACTCCCTGCCGGTGTCGAAGTCAAGAAGAACGAAAAAACGATTCTAGTGCTCGATACTTATTCGGAAGAAAAGGCAAATGCGCTTATGTCTCTTGCTTTGGCAGAGGGCGCAAAGGTTGTTGCTGTGCTTTCATTGACTGGTTCCGATGCCCATGCTGATCATGGTTGTGTTTTCCATAGCCTTCTGTAGCGTTCCGATACGTTATTTCTCTTAAGCCACCCAAAACCAGGGTGGCTTCTTTTTTTGATACGCACTATTTTCAAATGGTATTTGAAAATAGTGCGTATTTTGTGTCTGCACTAGGTTAAAATCACAGTATTTCGTAGTATTAATGCATTTCATGACGTTGTATTACGAATTTTAGTGTTTTGGACAAATACTAAAATCTGGGTAGTTTGTGACATATGAACATGTTGCAATCAAGGAGGCAAGACAAGTAATTGTCTTGAAATGGAAGAGAAAAAGGAGCATTACGATGGCAGTTCCCGAGTTGACGCCCGAAGAGCGACAGCAGGCGTTGGAAAAAGCGAAGGCTGCTCGCATTAAAAGAGCACAGGTTCGTGAAGACCTGAAAAATGGCACGCTTACGCTCAAGGATGTTTTGGCAATGAAGGACGACCCCATTGTGGGCCGCATGAAGGCTTCTACGCTTATCGAAACGCTCCCTGGTTATGGTAAAGCCAAGGCAGAAAAAATTATGAAAGAACTCGACATTGCCGAGTCCCGTCGTTTGAAGGGTTTGGGCGAACGTCAGCAGAAAGCCTTGCTTGAGCGTCTTGGTTAGTATGCGAAAAGGCAATCTATTCGTTCTATCAGGGCCTTCTGGCGCAGGTAAGGGAACTTTGGTGAAGCAGGTGCTTCAGCAAGTTCCCGATGCCTGGGTTTCTGTTTCTGCGACAACGAGACAACCGCGTCCTGGTGAGGTTGATGGGAAGGATTACTACTTTCTTGATCAACCTCATTTTGATGAGCTGGTTTCACAAGGTGGCTTTCTAGAATGGGCTCATGTTCATGGCAATTCTTACGGAACACTAAGATCTCGTGTTCAGGAGCGCATTGATAGGGGATCGCAAGTAATCTTAGAGATTGATGTGCAAGGTGCTTTTCAGGTAAAAAAGGCAATGCCTGAAGCGCATTTGATTTTCATCGAACCGCCTTCCCTTGAGGAACTTGAAAGAAGGCTTCGAGGTCGTGGCACTGAAACCGAAGAGGTCATTTGCAGTCGTATGAAAACTGCAGAGGTGGAGCTTGCACGCAAAATGGAGTATGATGTTCAGGTTGTCAATGATGAACTTGAACGTGCCACTGAGGAGCTCGTATCCTATATCGGCTCGTTTGCAGAAGATATGAGAGGAACTACCGAATAATGAGTCTTATTGATCCCAAGATCGATGTACTGCTCGATCAGACTGATAATGATCGTTTTTTGCTCTGCGCTCTTGCTTCTAAGCGTGCGCATGACATCAACGACATGATGCGTGGTCAGCGCAATCGAGCAATTCAGCTTCAGACCGCTGTCGATATCGCTCGAGCTGCCAAGCGTCGTCCTCTCTCTATCGCCTTTGATGAGATTGCAAAAGGTGATGTGTCATACAGCCCTGACACGATCGATATCCATAATCACTAATTCCCATGCATAATAACGAGCTCGAAGAAAAACAGGCTCTTCGTCGTGTCTGTTTGGTTCATTATCATGAAATTGGCCTAAAGGGTCATAACCGAGCCCAATTCGAAAAGCGCCTTGTTTCCAATATCAAGGCGCTTTTGAATGATGGGGTTAAGATTAAACGCATTTCAGGTCGTGTTGCGTTGTTTCTTGAAGAGGATGCAACGTTTGAGGATGCCTGCCGAATTGCCGACCAGATAGCTGGCGTACCTGGCATTGCTCGCGTTTCAAGCGGTTATCGCTGTGCCCAGGAGCTGGAATGCATGTACGATACCGCCATCAAGGCATTGTCAGACGCTGGTGAATTTGGCACATTCAAGGTTTCTGCACGTCGCAATCACACTGATTTCCCTATTGACTCTATGCAGCTGAACCAATTGGTTGGTGCTGCTCTTTGCCGCGCCTTTCCCGAGAAGTCGGTGCGTATGAAGAACCCCGACGTTGAGGTTCGAGTTGAGGTTATCCAGGGTTATACCTACATTTACGGGCGGAGTATTCCCGGTATTGGCGGTTTGCCAGTAGGAAGTGCTGGCAAGGCAGTGTGCCTTCTTTCTTCTGGCATTGATTCGCCTGTTGCTACATGGCGTATCGCGCGTCGTGGCGCTACCTGCATCGGAGTACATTTTTCTGGACGTCCCGAAACCTCTGCAACAAGCGAGTACCTTCTCGAGGATATCGCCGAAGTTCTTGAGCGGACTGGTTGTTTTGCGCGTTTGTATGTTGTGCCGATTGGAACATATCAGCGAGAGATTTCTGCCGTAGTTCCGCCTGAACTGCGCGTTATCATGTACCGCCGATTTATGTTTAAAGTTGCCGAGACTATTGCGCGTAAAGAAGGCGCAAAAGCATTGGTCACAGGCGAAAGCCTGGGACAGGTTGCATCGCAGACGATGGATAACATGCTGGTGACCAATGCCGCTGTTTCTCTTCCTGTGTATCGTCCTCTTGTTGGGTTTGATAAGCTCGAAATTATCGCCGAGGCTGAGAAGCTTGGTACTTTTGAAATCTCTTCGCAAGATGCCCCCGATTGCTGCACTTTGTTCATGCCTCGCAATCCTGAGACGCATGCTAAGCTTGAACGCGTTCTTGAGGTCGAAAAGGGTCTTCCTTTCGATGAGTGGATTAATGAGGCGGTTGCCTCGGTTGAGGTTAAGGACTATCGCTGCCCTTCGTATCGACCTCCCAAGGAACGAAAAAAGCAGGATGCTAAGAAAACTGAATAGCCTATGAAACGGGCCGATGATGGGCCCGTTTTTTATGTTTATTGCCCTTGAGTGAGCCCCTCTTTCGCTTTGCTTTAGCTGATTTTCGTCATCGAATTCAGATTAGGTCTATAGGCTTGTTTTAGAGGAGGTGGCTTCCATGACGTTTCTGGATGACGTGGATAGCTTAAAAGCAAAAGTCGGAATCGGCAGTACTAGTCCACTTGTTCTGTTTGGCCTTTCTGCCGTGATTATTGCCGTGGTGCTATCGATTGGCTTTATGGCTTGGGGGAGTTTTACTTCATCCGGAATTGTGGTTGAGCATTCAGAAAAATCGCCGCAATCTCAAGAATATGAAAGTTCATCTTCGCAGTTAATCTATGTTCATATTGCAGGTGAAGTTTCGAATCCTGGCATGTATGAGCTCAAACATGATGCTCGGGTGTCTGATGCGATCGATGCAGCTGGCGGACTAACCGAAAGCGCCGATCAGTTATCGATTAATCTTGCTCGCCAGGTCACAGATGGCGAGCAGATCGTTGTGCAGGCCTATATCGAAGCCGAGCCAGGAAATAGCAAGTCGACCGACGCTTCTGATAGCGGGCTTCCTTCATCATCGAATACTGAGGTTTTATCGAGCAAGGTAAATATCAACACCGCAAGTGCATCTGAATTGATTACTTTGGATGGAATAGGCGAGTCTACTGCCGCAAAGATTATTGCATATCGTCAGGCTAACGGTTCCTTTGCCTCAATTGAGGAAATTAAAAAGGTGTCAGGTATTGGCGATAGGAAATACGAAGCAATTAAAGATCGTATTACGGTTTAACTATGGTTTTGTCGCATGAACGTCCATTTCCACGTCCTGCGATTCCTTTGTTGCTTCAATGCGGTGTGGTGTTCTGGTTTGGTTGTTTGCTGTCTTGGTTACTGGATTACGATGTCGCTCTCAGCGCAGGGCTAAGCTTGGTATCGCTGGCCTTTCTTTTTGCGACCTATCGTATTTCCTGCAACAGTAGGAGCGGTTTCAAGCTTTTGCTTGCTTGGGCACTTTTCTTCTTTCTAGGTGCAACTCTGATGTCAGTTTCAATTAACGGGCTTCACCATAAAAGGGAGGTGTTAGCTGGTTCGGATGGAGCGTTATTTGCCGTTCGAATCCTTGAAGATCCCACAAGAGGGTCTTTTGGCTATTCGGTTCCCGCATTGATTGTTGAACCAAATTCGGATTTCATTCGAAAACAGCTTTACTCGTACAAGGTTGTGCTGAACTATGAAAGTGGATCTTTTGAATACGGTGATGAATTCCTTGCGAAGGTGGATATCTCCTCGATCGACGAGCATTATCTAGATTACTTCGATAGGAAGGGGATTGTTGCTCGCTGCAGTGTTTCTGATTTGCGTCCTGTGCATTCTTCTCAGTTTGGGCAGCTTTCTGAATTAAGATTAAATTTTGCTTCTTCGGTAAGTGAATATCTTGATTTTGATACCGTTAATCACGATGCTGTTGCGCTAATTAAGGCATTGGTCGTTGGAAACCGTCAGGAATTGTTTGAGAGCGATTTCTATAATCAAGTTAAGACTGTTGGACTTGCCCATCTTGTTGCGGTTTCGGGCGCTCATCTGGTCATCGTAATGGGACTAATTTCTTCTTGCATGCGAGCAATTGGGCTGCCTCGATATCTTTCGGTTATTATTCAGCTAGGTTTCTTGTTTGCGTATTTGGTAATGGTTGGACTACCTGTTTCCTGTGTCAGGGCAGCTGTCATGGCTGGCGTAGGATTGCTTTCATTTGCATCGCATAAGCGTTCTTATGCTCTTTCTTCGCTTGGTGCCGCGATTATCTCATTATTGGTATTAGACCCAAGTGCTTCAAATTCGGTTTCATTTGGACTGTCTGCTCTTTCGACTTTGGGCATAGTATTATTTTCACCGCTATTATGCAGCTGGATTCCTGATGTTGGTAAGCGCGTAAAATCTTATGTTGCAGAGCCATTTGTAATGACCCTCTCTGCTTTGCTCTTGACGTTCCCTTTGAGCATGTCGTCCTTTTCCCAGTTCGCGATCATATCTCCGATTAGCAATATTGTTGCTGTTCCTTTTGTAACCGTTATCTGCTCTGTAGGGGTATTGTCATTTCTCGTTCTTCCAATCGCTCCTGTTTTTCACTTGCTTATACAGATTACGTATTTCTTTGCCGAAGCGTTGGTTCGCGTAATTGATGCTCTTTCGTCAGCTCCCCTCGTTGCGTTGCCTGTCGACGCATCAATAGAATGGTTGACGCTGTTGTCTGTTCTGCTTTGCATTGTTCTCTGGCTAGCGTGGCCTAGAGCTTTTCCGGCAAGGGCAATCGTCTCGATATGTGTAGCATTAGTGCTCTGTATCGTTCCTATGAGGATGCTCGATGCGAATAGCACTTCCATTGCGATGCTGGATGTGGGGCAGGGCGATTCCTTTTTAGTTAAAAGCAGGGGATTAACTTTGCTTATAGACACCGGCAATAACCCTAGGAAGTTACTTGCAGGCTTGGCCCGACATGGGGTGAACCGTCTTGATGGGGTAGTGATAAGCCATGCGGACGACGATCATTGTGGTTGTCTTGCTGATTTGCGTGGGGTGGTGTCTGTCGATTCGGTTTTTGTTGCTAAGGGATTAAGTTCTGTGGGCACAGACAAAGTCGACGATATGCTCAAAGACGCAGAAAGGCTCTCTAGCGCATCTGGTATCCGTGAATTGGCGGTAGGTGACATGATCACTATTGGATCGGTGTGCTTCAAGGTGATTAGTCCTGAAGGTCTTACCGATAAGGGAGAAAATGACGATAGCATCTGCTTGATAGCGACAACTGACCTTAACGATGACGGGATGGGCGAGTGGCGTGCTCTATTTACAGGAGATGCAGAGTCGGAAGTGCTGGATTCGCTTAATAGAGAAGGGGCATTAGAAGACATAGATATTCTCAAAGTGGGTCATCATGGGGCGAAGTCCGCGCTCGATGAAGAGTTAATGGATGTGCTAAAGCCAGAAATAGCCCTAATTAGTGTTGGTGAGCGAAATCGTTATGGGCATCCGGCTGCAAACACCGTTTCCTTGCTTGAGTCTAGTGATGTTGAGGTGTTTCGTACTGATCTTCAGGGGGATGTGGTGTGTAGTTTGAGCCAAACCAGCATCTCGATTCGCACTATGAAGTAAACTGCGTCTATGGCTATTCAATCAAAACAATCTAGTCTTTTGCCGGTGTATCTCATCGCTGGTGAAGATGAGCTTAAGCGCGAAACGGTTATGAAGCGCTTGTTTGCCCGCTTATCGAAAATGGGCGACATGTCTTTTAATTCTGAAACTTTTTCTGGTCTTACTTGTACCGGCGAAGAAGTCATTACTGCAGCTAATACGCTTCCTTTTGCCAGCGAGGTGCGTCTCGTGCTGGTTAATGATGTGGATAAGCTTAAAAAGGCTGATTCAGAGCTTCTTATTGCATATTTGAAGGAGCCGTGTGAAACTACCGTTCTAGCGTTAGAGGGGCAGAAGGTTGCAAAAAATACCCGACTATATAAGGCTGTTTCAGCGTTTGGGAGTAAAGCGATAATCGATTGCGCTCCTTTTGCACGTAAGGATCTTGGCAATGCTGTTCGGTCTATTGCGGTTGGTCACGGAATAACGCTAACACAAGGTGCCGCCGCAACGCTGATCGATTTAGTTGGCACAAACACTGTTGCTCTTGATGCAGAGCTCAAGAAGCTTTCCCTTTCGCACAGAGGCACTGATCCAGTAAATGAGAATGAGGTTTTATCTCTTGTTTCCCGTACTGCTGAGATCAAGCCATGGGAATTTGTGGATGCATTTGCCTGCCGCAACGGAAAACGATGCATCTATTTAATGAACCGCATGGATGTGTCGCCGTTTGCATTACTTGCCATGTGCACTACGCGCATTCGCGAGCTTATCACCGTTAAAGCGCTCTCTGAGCGTGGCCAGAAGGCGCTTTGCTCTAAGGTGCTTAAGATGCCCGATTGGCGTCTCAAGAATCATTATTCATGTGCCCGTGGTTTCACTATGGATGAGTTGATCTGCGCTCTTTCCTCTGCGCGCGATGTAGAGCAGGAGATGAAAAGCGGGTCAGACCAGATGCAATCATTTATTTCATGGTTCCTTGGTGTCTGCAAAAAAGGATCATTGTAGGTCTTGTTGCCCTAAGGAGCGTTTGATTTACTCATTCAAACAAGGCAGGGTGTTATGTAATTGATTTGATTCCTTCGATTTTTTGTTGGATGACGATTTTAGGCAATCTGTTGACAACAAAAAGAGCCCGCTCAACAGCAGGCTCTTTTTTCTTGATATGCGAATGGGATCCGAGCGGATTCCAAGAAACGCTGATGTTATTCAGCAGCCTCTTCGGCCTCTTCTGCCTCTGCGGCAGCAGCAGCTTCAGCAGCCTTTTTGTCGGCGGCAGCCTTTTCAGCCTTCAGGGTTGCCTCGCGGCGCTTAGCCTTTTCAGCAGATGCGGCAGCCATGGCTTCCTTGCGGGCAGCCTTAGCAGCGGCCTTCTTGTTGCCATTGGAAGGAGCAACCTTCTTTTCAGCGGGTTTGTATGCTGCGATGTCTTCAGCAGTAACAACCGTGTTAGCAAGCTTCATAACGCCGCTCTTACGATTTGCAGCCTGGCGCTTATGGATAATGCCCTTGGATGCAGCCTTGTCGAGCAGACGGCATGCCTTAAGAGCTGCCGCATAAGCCGTAGCACCGTCCTTGGCCTCTACGGCCTCACGGACAACGCGGATGGCGGTCTTAAGCTCAGAACGAACAGCGCGATTACGCATGCGTGCCTTTTCGTTGGTGATGATTCGCTTTTTCTGACTTTTAATGTTCGCCACGTTTTATCCTCCGTATAAATATTTTTCTGTAGACGAAAACTCTAGGATCTTACCACAAGTTATAAATCATGCCCAGATAACAGTTGCTTTATTATTGCGAAGAAAGCTCCGCAATGCAACAGGTAGGGTAGAATCATTGCAATGCCGACATTTACGGCACTTCTTATTTTACGTGATTACAGGCGCTTTATGCGCACGTTTGGTTAGGAAATTATGGCACTCGATCCGCGCTTTATTCGAAATTTTTCCATTATTGCCCATATCGATCATGGCAAATCTACGCTTTCCGACCGTATTCTTGAGATGACCGAGACGGTTTCAAAACGCGATATGAAAGAACAGGTGCTCGATTCGATGGACATCGAGCGCGAACGCGGTATCACCATCAAAAGTCAGGCGGTTCGTGTTGACTATCGCGCCGATGATGGTCAGCTTTACCATTTCAACCTTATTGACACTCCGGGTCATGTTGACTTCACGTACGAGGTCTCCCGCTCCCTTGCGAGGGCGCAGTGCTTGTGGTGGACGCTACTCAGGGTATTGAAGCCCAGACAGTCGCAAATGCGATGATGGCTATGAATGCGAACCTCGAAATTGTTCCTCTTATCAATAAGATTGACCTTCCTGCGGCGGAACCCGAGCGCGTTCGTGCAGAAATCGAAGATGGACTTGCTATTCCGGCGGACGATGCGGTGTTGGCCAGTGGCAAAACGGGGGTAGGTGTGCATGATTTGCTCGAGTCCATCGTGTATAACGTTCCTCATCCCGTAGGCGATCC
>OLND01000811.1_pt1 | contig 36348 bp, 31 predicted proteins | sample 1672031 | NCBI WGS metagenome assembly OLND01 (sample SAMEA3136638, study PRJEB25190) | human gut metagenome | biome: human gut; feature: human-associated habitat; material: faeces | place: Austria | collected 2013 | reverse complement strand
GAGGCGGTTGGGGCTGGCGGCGTAGGCCGCTGTCCAAGTAACTGTCCGCACCCCCGGGACGCTTATAACTCGAGATCTCATGCAGAAACAGCCTCTATCGACAACAGAGAGAAAGGACGGCTCGGGGGCCGTCCTTCCTTGAGAGTTCTCAGATGTCGCAAGCTGCGCAGTGGCGCCCTTCCGCGTCGCTACAGGATCATGTTGCGGGCGATCTCCAGGGCCTCGTCGATGCCGTCGGGGTTCTTGCCGCCGGCCTGCGCCATGGTGGGCTTGCCGCCGCCGCCGCCCTGGATGGCCGGGCCCATGGCCTTGATGATGGCCCCGGCGTTGAAACCCGCCGCCACGGCCTCGTCGGTGCCGGCGGCCATGAGCACGGGCTTGCCGTCGTTCACCCCGGCCACCACCATGGCGCCGGGCGCGTCCATGCGGCTGCGCACGACGTCCCACATATTGCGCATCTGGCCGCCGTCGCGGACCTCGGTGCGCGCGATGATGACGGGGTACCCCGCCGGCGCCAGCTGAACCTGGGAGAGCAGCGTCGAGAACATGTCGTCGCTCACCATGTCCTTGGCGCGCTTGGCCTTGGTGCGCATCTCCTTCAGGGCCTTCTGGTCGGCCGCCACGCGCTCGGACACGTCGAAGGGCGGCACGCGCAGCGTGGCCGCGGCCTCCTTCAGCTCGGCCTCCACCTTGTTCACGTAGGCGAGCGCGCCGTAGCTCGTCACGGCCTCGATGCGGCGCACGTTGGCGCCCACCGACGACTCGCTCGTGATCTTCAAAAAGCCGATCTCGGCGGTGTTGTTCACATGGCAGCCGCCGCACAGCTCGCGGGAGAGGTCGCCCGCCTCCACCACGCGCACAACCTCGCCGTACTTCTCGCCGAACAAGCCCGTCACGCCGGCGGCGCGGGCCTCTTCCAGCGACGTCTCGTAAATGGTGGTGGGCGTAGCGCTCATGATGTGCTCGTTGGCCTCGCGCTCCACCTCGGCCAGCTGCTCGGGCGTGCACGCCTCGAAATGGGTGAAGTCGAAGCGCAGGCGGTCGGGGCCCACGTAGGAGCCGGCCTGCTTCACGTGGTCGCCGAGCACGCGGCGCAGCGCAGCGTGCAGGATGTGGGTGGCGGTGTGGTTGCGCTCGATGGCGGCGCGGCGGTTCGCGTCCACGCGGGCCACGACGATATCGCCCTCGGCAAGCCCCGCCTCCTCGGCGCGCACCGCGTGCACGAACAGGCCCTTCTCGGGGGCCTTCGTGTCCAGCACGAAAATGCGTCCCTCGCCGTTCTCGATGATGCCGGTGTCCCCCACTTCTCCGCCCATCTCGGCGTAGAAGGGCGTGGCGGCCAGCACCACCTCGCCGGTCTGCCCCGGCGCCAGGGTGCCCACGCGCTCGCCATCGACGACGACGGCCAGCACGCGCGTCTCGGCGGCCGTGGCATCGTAGCCGATGAACTCCGTGGGGCCGAGCTCGTTCAAAAGATCGCTGTAGATGCCGCCGTAGGTGGACCAGGCCGCCTCGGCGTCCTTCGCGCCGGCGGCGCGGGCGCGCTCGCGCTGAGCCTCCATGGCGGCCTCGAAGGCCTCCATGTCCACTTTCACGCCGCGGCCCTCCGCGATCTCCTGGGTCACTTCCACGGGGAAGCCGTAGGTGTCGTGCAGGGTGAAGGCCTCCTCGCCGGAGAGCACGTCGCCCTCGAGCTTGCCGAGGGCCTCCTCCAGGTAGGCCTGGCCCTGGCGCAGGGTGGCGCCGAAGCGGTCCTCCTCGGCCATGATGAGGCCGCGCTCAAGCTCGCGGTTCTCCACGATCTCGGGGTACACATCTCCCATGAGCCGCACGATCTCGTCCACGTACTCGTTGAGGAAGTGCCCCTCGATGCCGATGAGCTGGGCCTTCATGATGGCACGGCGCAGCAGGCGGCGCAGCACGTAGCCGCGGCCCTCGTTGCCCGGCAGGATGCCGTCGGCGATCATGAAGGTGACCGAGCGGGAGTGGTCGGCGATGATGCGCAGGGCCAGGTCGGTCTCGGCGTCCTCGCCGTAAGTCACGCCGGCCAGCCGCTCGCCCACGGCCACCAGGCTGCGCAGCACGTCGGTCTCGTAGTTGGACTGCACGCCCTGCATGATGGCGGCCATGCGCTCGAGCCCCATGCCCGTGTCGATGTTCTTCTTGGGAAGGGGCGCCAAGGTGCCGTCCTCCTGGCCGTCGTACTGGGTGAACACGCAGTTCCAGTACTCGAGGAACCGGTCGCAGTCGCAGCCCGGCGCGCAGTCGGGGCTGCCGCAGCCGAACTCGGGGCCCTGGTCGTAGTAGATCTCCGAGCAGGGGCCGCAGGGGCCGGTGGGGCCGGCGCGCCAGAAGTTGTCGTCCTCGCCGAGGCGCGAGATGTGGTCCTCGGGCACGCCCAGGTTCTTCCAAATCTCGATGGTCTCGTCGTCATCCTCGAACACCGTGAAGTACAAACGCTCCGGCGGCAGCCCCAGCACGTTCACGGAGAAGTCGTAGGCCCAGGCGCACATCTCCTCCTTGAAGTACTCGCCGAAGGAGAAGTTGCCGAGCATCTCGAAGAAGCTCAGATGGCGGCCCGTGGTGCCGATGATGTCGATGTCGTTGGTGCGCACGCACTTCTGCACGGAGGTGGTGCCGATGTAGGGCGCCTCCAGCTGCTTCTGCTGCAGGAAGTAGGGCTTGAACTGCACCATGCCGGCGCTCGTCAGCAGAAGCGACGGATCGTCGGGAATGAGCGAGGAGGAGGGCACGAGCTTGCAGCCCTTCTCCTGGAAGTAGTTCAGGTACTTCTCGCGAATCTCAGCGGTGGTCATGTAACGCATAGGTGTTCTATCCGTCCTTTACGGTCAACGAAAACAGTTGCAGCAGATTATAGCGCTCCTTGCGCGCTACTTTTTGGAAGACGACGTGTCATCATGGGAATGGCGCGCCGTCACCTTCCCATGGGCCTGCGAGCGCAGCTTCGGCAACTTGCGGCCGAACAGCGTCGCGTCGTCCAGCTTGATGGGCTTCATGGAGCCGGTGGTGACGCCCGGCGATGTGGCGTCCGACAGCGGGTTCACTTCCTCGTTGTCCGACGGCACGCCCTTGAAGAACACGCCGTCCTCGGCCACCAGGTGCCGGCCGGTCTTCTTCTCGAAGTAGTAGACGAACACCGATTTGGCCACGGCCACCAGCGGGATGGAGGCGAGCATGCCCACGAGCGACCCCATAAGACCGCTCATGGCGCCGCCGAGGGCCGAGCCCACCATCAACGCGATAAGGGTGAGGGCCGGGTGGATGTCCACCGAGTTCGCCATGATCTTCGGCGAGACGAAGGTGTAGACGAGCTGCTGGATGACCACGGTGCCGGCCAGAGCGATAAGGGCCACCAGCGGGCTCACGAAGACGGCCGCGATGGCCGCGAGCGCACCTCCCAGCCACGGGCCGATGATGGGGATGATGTTCATCACACCGGTGATGAGGCCGAGCACGGCCGCGTTGGGCACGCCGACGACCTGGAACAGAATGCCGCAGCCCACGCCGATGACGGCGCACTGTAGAAGCGTTCCCTTGATGTAGCCGCCCATGACGCGGGTGAAGGTGGCGTGGAAGAACTCGGCGTCCTCGGCGTGCTTGGGGCCGATGAGCCGGCGCGTCTCGCGGCCCATGGCCGGCAGCTCCATGAGGATCCAGAAGGCGATGACGAGCGCGAACCCTAAGGCCATCAGCCCGTTGGCCAGCGTCGTGGAGAAGGCCACGATGCCGTTGGCGCTGCCCTGGGCGATGGAGGAGGCCCAGGATGCGGCCGACTTCTGCACCTCGCTGATGACGTTCTTCACCGTTTCGTCCTCGAGCATCGGAGCGTAGCGGGCGTATAGGTCGTTGCCCCAGGCGATGACCGCATCAACATAATGGGGCAGGTTGCTGACCAAGTCGTTGAACTGGGCGTTCAGGCCGAACATAGGCGAGAACAGAAGGAAGCCGATAAGAGCGAGCACGAGCGCCATGATGATGTAGGCGATAGTGGTGCCCAAACCGCGGTTGACGTGGTGCTTCTCCAGCCCGTTCACAATGCCGCGCAGGCAGAAGACGATGATGACGGTCCAGATGAGGATGGCCACGGGCACCGACAGGATGTTCAGCAGGTAGACGATCGCCGCCAGAAGCAGGATGGCCGCCACCACGGCCCACAGGTCGAAAAAGCGCGTGCGGGCGCGGGCCTGCTTGGTGCGCGAGATGGCGTTGGCGGCAGCGGTGGCCGCGGCGGCCGCGCTGCGCGGGTTGTTGACGGAAGCGGGCGCGTCGGCTCCTCCCTGCGATTGAGACGCGTCGGTGCTCATGGGAATCTCCTCGGGTGCGAGCTACTGAACGGTGTAGGGGCTGTTCCCCACGGGGGCCGGCTCGGCCTGGGCCGCGGCGGCGTTGGACGAGATGGCCGGCGAGGCAGCGGCTGCGGGGTCGGCAGGGGCCGTCGCAGACGCGGTCGGCGCGTCGGTGTCGGTATCGGCGTTGGCGTTGGCCACGGCCGCATCGGCGATGGTGCCGGCGGTACCGGAGAGCTGGTCTTCGAAGTCGCGGGCACGTTCTTGGCTGGCCGCGTTGGCGGCCTTGACAGCGGCGCGGCGGTCCTTGCCCTCGGCGACGACGGCGCGGGCGGCATCCCCCATGGCCGAGACGGCGTCGGCAACGGTCGCCCCGCGCTCGGGCGCGCGACCGGCCTTCGCGGCGGCGCTAGCGTCGGCAGCGGCTCCCAAGCTCACGGACTCGTCAGAGGCGTAGCGCGGCTTGAACTTGCTGCGCAACTTGCCCGTGAGCGAGTTCACCAAATCAATCGGAGCGCTCGTCACGGTATCCACGGCCCCGGCGGCCTTCGAGACGGAATCGGTGATCTGGGTCACGTCTTCCAGAATCTGGTCGACGCGCATGAGTTCCAAATTCGCCGCGTCCACCGTGAGCGACAGACGCTCCACCAGCGGATCGACGCGGCCCACAGCGGGCTTGACCTCCTCGGCGATCTCGTTCACGCGGGTAAGCAGCGGGTCGACCTGATCGGTCACCAGGGCATCCACATGGGCGATGAGGGGGTCGACCTGGGCGGTGATCTTCTCCACGTTCTTCAGCGTGGGGGTGAGCTCCTTATGGGCGTCGTCGATGGTCGAGCGCGTCGAGCGGATGGTGAGCGCCAATTCCACGACGAACCATACGAGCACCGCGCCGACGAGCACGTAGACGACAGGCAGCGCGATGTCCACGATCCCTGCGAAATCCATGATGAGCCTCCTTATAATTCCGAAGACCTGACTATACCATTACTGGAGTCATTCTAATTAAGTTGCGCAGGGCCTCCACGGAACGCTTCCGCATGGTAGCCATTCCGTAAACGGAAGTTGACATCGTGTCATACGCGAGCGACATCGCCAGCGGCACCCGTGCTGGGGCGCCCTCGACCGAACGTCGCCCCAGCACGATGCCTGGCTCGCTGCGCGGTGCCCGCAATGCGGCGGACGCAACACGCCGAGCTGCGATTCAACTCCCCTGGCGGTCGCGAGCGGCGGCATCGGTGCGGTAAGCCTCCCAGCCGCGCTCGCCGGGTTGGTAGAAGCAGCCGCGCTCAAGGCCCTCGGGCAGGTAGCGCTGATCGACCCAGCCGGCCGGGTAGCTGTGGGGGTACTTGTACTCGCCGTAGTTTTCCGAGCCAGGGCGATGACGGTCGCGCAGGTAGTCGGGCACCTTGCGGACCGGGCCGTTGCGCACTTCGCGCAGCGCCGCATCGATCGCGGCCTCGGCGCTGTTGGACTTCGGCGCCAGCGCCAAGTAAATGGCGGCCTGGGCCAAGTTGATGCGGCACTCCGGGTAGCCGATGACCTCGGCAGCCCGGAAGGCGGCCTCGGCCACGAGCAGGGCCTGGGGGTCGGCGTTCCCGATATCCTCCGAGGCAGCGATGTACATGCGCCGGGCGATGAACTTCGGATCCTCTCCCCCGTCGATCATGCGGGCGAGCCAGTACACGGCGGCATCCGGATCGCTGCCCCGCATGCTCTTGATGAACGCGGAGATGATGTCGTAGTGCATGTCCTTGTTCTTGTCGTAGGGCAGCGCGCGGTGGGGCGTGGCGGCCCGCACCATGGCCTCGGTGATGGAAACGGGGGCCTCCTTCGTGCCCGGCGCCACCATACCAGCGGCCAACTCCAACGTTGTGAGCGCCCCGCGGCCGTCGCCGCCGGCCAGGGTGACGATGGCCGCGGTAGCGGCCTCCTCCAGAGCATAGCAGCCGGCCAGCCCCCGCGCGTCTTCCACAGCGCGACCCACCAGCTCGGCGATCTCGTCGTCGGACAGCGAATGCAGCTCCACGATGCGCGAGCGGGAGATGAGGGCTGAGTTCACTTCGAAAAAAGGGTTTTCCGTGGTGGCGCCCACGAGCACCACGAGCCGGTCTTCCACCGCATGCAGCAACGCGTCCTGCTGGCTGCGGTTGAAGCGGTGGATCTCATCGACGAACAGGATGGTACGCAAGCCCCCCATGACGAGACGCTTCTCCGCCGCGTCGATTTCCCGGCGCAAGTCGGACACCGTGCCCCCGATAGCCGACACCTCCACGAAGGTGGCGCGGGTCGACTCCGCGATGACGTGAGCGAGCGACGTCTTGCCCGTGCCCGCCGGCCCGAAGAGGATGACGGAGCTTAACGTGTCGTTCTCGATGGCCGCGCGCAACCAGCTGCCCTCGCCCACGGCCTCCGTCTGCCCGACCACCTCGTCGAGCGTGCGCGGCCGCATGCGCACCGCCAGCGGCGCCACGTCCCGCTTCCGATCATTTTCCATAGCAGTAAACAAAGTATCCATAGCCCGTAATAGTACCACGGAGCCCGCTAAAATAATAGAACAAATGTTTTATCAATGCGAAATGCACGACAAAAAAGAAGCGGCCCGGCGGAGGGGGCCGCCGGGCCAGAAGGAGGGGGGATGCGACTCTCGCGGAGCCGCTTTCTGCTTTAAAGAGACAAAGCAGGCAAGTGATCGGAGGGGGTTGTCTCACTTGCTGACGTCAGTATAACAGCCACCCTTGAATTCCCTATGATGCACCCATGGTGAACTTGTGGATTCATAGGCTCATCGTTAAGTAATTCTTCACATTTTAGAAGAAACCTCATCAGCGGTAATACGACGGCGAGCCTGAGCGACGGCACCGTTGCTGGAGCGCCATCAGCACCCTACCCCGCGCCGCCGAATGCCGAATCGTACCTATCCTTGACGACGCGCGAACAGCACGTTGTTCGTCTCGAGCCAGCTCTCCACGGTGCCCGTGTCGAAGCCGTCGGCCGGATCCACCACAAGCGCGTACATTTCCTCCTCGGCAAGCACCGCGTCCAGCGCGTCGGTGAGCTGAATCTCGCCGCCCACCCCCGGCTCCACATCGGCCAGCAGTTCCATCACGCGGGGCGAGAGCAGATAGCGGCCGAACACCGCCAGATTCGACGGCGCATCCTCTAGCGCCGGCTTTTCCACCAGCGAGTCCACCTTCCACACATTCTCGGCCACCGCCTCCCCGGCGATGACGCCGAAGCGGCTCACCTGGTCGTCGGGCACGGGCATGACCGCGATAACGCTGGCCCCGCCATGGGCGTCGGAGACCGCCTTCATAGCCGGCAGCATCTCATTGCCCGGCACGAGCACATCGCCGAGCAGCACGTAGAACGGCTCGTCGCCCGTCTTCTCTGCCGCGCAGCGCACGGCATGTCCCAGCCCCAGCGCCTCCTCCTGATACACGTAGCTGACCGGCAGGTTGCCGACATATTCCACCGCATCGGCATAGGCGTCCTTGCCGCGCTCGCGCAGAAGCGCCACCAGCTCCGGGTTCGGCGTGAAGTGGTCCTCAATGGCCTTCTTCTCGCGGCTGTTGACGATCACGACCTCATCAGCGCCGGAAGCCAGACCCTCTTCCACCACATACTGGATGGCCGGACGATCCACCACCAGCAGCATTTCTTTGGGCTGGGCCTTGGTAGCCGGCAGAAAGCGGGTACCGAGCCCCGCCGCGGGAATGAGTGCCTTCATCGAGCGCCTTTCTCTTCGTTGTTCGCGTGCCGCCCATGATACTACAGATGCACGATGGCGGACCTTGCGTCGCCTTGCCGCACTCCAAAGCTACTCGATTGAGCAAAAAGACATAGTTCTCGTAGTCTCGTCCTCCCCTATCGCGCCGACCGCTAAACGCGACCTGGCGAAACTCTGGCTGAGATCTGGCGGGTGCCGTAGTTTTCCAACGCAAAGCTACGAGAAGTGGGGTATTTTGCTCAAAACGGGCATCTGCCGTTCGCGCCCGCATTGCGCGCGAGGTCGACTATACTAGGCACATGGACGAAACCTGCGCACATATTCTCGACCCCATCCCCGACGAGCAGTACCTGGAGGCCCGGGATGCCACCGGGGGCAAGCCGGCGGGCGTGCGCTTTCTGGCATTCAACACCATCATCGACATCGAAGCCTACGGCGAAGCGGCGGCGTGCCGAGCGGCCTTCGAGGAGGCCCGGGCGCTCTGCCGCCTCTACGAGCGCCTGTTCAGCCGCACGCTTCCCCACTCCGACATCGCACGCATAAACAGCGCGCACGGCCAGCCCGTGGCCATCGACCCTTTGACCTACGACCTGCTCGAGAGGGCGCTTTCCTACTGCGCGGAAAGCGAGGGCGCCTTCGACATCACCGTAGGCCCGGCGGTGCGCCTGTGGAATTTTCACGAGGGCACGGTGCCCGATGACGGTGCACTCGCCGAGGCGGTGCGCCACGTCGACTGGCACGCGCTCAGATTGTGGAAGACGCCGGCAGCCACAGCGGCCGAGAGCGACGCCGATGCCGCAACCGAGGCGGTACCCGGGTTCGAGGCAGCGCCCGAACCCAAGGCCTGCTTCGCGCAGCTGGCCGACCCCGATGCCGCCGTGGACGCCGGCGGCATCGCCAAAGGATGGATCGCCGATGCACTCGTGGCGGCCATGGAGGCCCACGGGCTCTCGGGCACCATCGTGAACCTCGGCGGCAACGTGGCCGTGAGCGGCACCAAGCCCACAGGCGACCCTTGGCGCGTGGGCATCCGCGATCCGCGCGACCCCTCCCAGCTCATCGGCGCCGTGCCCCTGGTTGCGGGATCGGCCGTCACGAGTGGCGTCTACGAGCGCTGCTTCACCGCGCCCGACGGCACCTTCTACCACCATATCCTCGATCCGCGCACGGGGCGCCCCGTCGAAACCGACGTGGCCGGCGTCACCGTCATCTGCGAGAAATCCATCGACGCGGAGGGCTTCTCTACCACCCTGCTCGCCCTCGGCCTCGAACGCGGACTCGCCCTCGCCCGTCGACACCCCGAAATTCTGCAGGCCTTCTTCATCGCCCCCGACGGCACTATCACCAACGCCCGCTGAGCGAGCTATGAAGTCTTTGTATCGGGGAGAAATCGTCGCCTCCTCGAACCGTCGGAGAACGCTAGACTAATCGTTGCATCGATGAACTAACTTTCCGGCAGCCGAAAGGACGTAATGGCCGAGGTCGCGAACAAATTCAACCTGGACTCCACGTACTTCGTGGCCTTCGAAATGGCCCATGAGGCCCTGCGCCGCGGGTTGGAGCAGGCGAGCGACCTGAACATCACCCAGTACCGCATTTTAACGAAGCTGATGCAGGCCTCGGCGCCCGTAAGCCAGGGGGAGCTCGGAAAGATTCTAGGCATGAAGCCCAATGTGGTGACCCAGGCCGTCGACGCCCTCGTCGCCCATGGGTACGCGACCCGCGAGGCTGGCACGACCGATGGCCGCACGCGGTTCCTCGCCGTCACCGACGACGGCGCCGAGCACGTCGCTGCCGTCAACCAGTCCCTGGTAGAGAGCTTGTACGCCACCTTCCCAACCCAAGATCCCACGTATCGCACCATTCTGGAAGCGGCGGTTGCCGCCGCAGCCCACATCGAACCCCCACTGCACGCCGGGCGCGCTCAGCGTTTCCCTGCCACGCGCTCGCTCGTATCCATCGAGCTCATCCGCGCCGAGACAGAGCGCACCCTGCGCGATGCCACGGGCGCGTCGCTCAACGAGTGCCGCATCGTCCAACGCCTCGGCGAGACGGATCATCCCGAACGCGTCGGAACCCTGGCAGAGCAGCTGATGATGTCGCCGGTGAACGCGGCGCGCGCCGTGGATCGCCTCGTGGGCCGCGGCTGGGCCAAACGCCTGAAGTCGCCTCACGACAAGAAGGCCGTGTACGTGGCCCTCACCGACGAGGGCGTTTACCAGGGATTTCTCATCAGCGCCACCGTGAACGAGCTGGCTGCCACCAAGCTGTGGGTGCGCCTGACTCCCGAGCAGAGGGACGCCATCGAGCGCGTGGGCCATGTGGTGGTGGCCGACCTGAACGCTCAGCGGCAAGCAAAGGAGCAGGCCGCCTACGACCTGCTCCGGGAAATCTAGGCGAGGCTCATCTTGTCCGCATAGACCTTCGCACCGAAGAGCATGGCCACATTTGCCACGACATCCGCCGCGAACCAGCCGCCCAGCGCCGGCAGGCTGATGCTCGCCGCGTTCAGGGCCGAGAACGTGCCGACCGTGAGCGCTGCGACGACGGCGCCGCACAACGCCACCGCCGCGATGAGCGAAAGCTCCAGGCTGTGCCCTGTGTGCCAGCGAGCCACGCAGGCGCACACCACCATGGAGGCCGCCCCCAGAAGCGTGCCGAGGAAAGCCGCGAACCCGATGACGCCGACGACGATGATCGGCAGCCCCGGCAGCTTCGAGGACATGGATCCCACCTGCACCGCCGACAGGATGCCGAGCACCACCACGACCAGACACGCCAGCGCCACGAGCGCCGTCGCCCAGCCCCAGAGAAACGCCGTCAGCGGGCGCGGGCGCACCGCGGGAGCGCCCGCATCGCCCTGCGCCCGCGAGGCCAGCGCGCCGTAGAGCACCGCGCCGGCCGTCGACACGCAAAGCGCGAGGCCAGCCGCGAACAGGAAGGCCACGAAGGCCGAGCCCGTGAGGATAGAGCAGATCACATCGAGCACCGGCACGCCCGAGGCCGAGATGTAGTCGAAGGCGAGCACGCCGGTGCCCCCGGCCACCGCAAGCCCGATGCGTCCCAGCAGCGCAATCACGAGCGCCATGGCATACAGCGCGAGAAACGGCCGCGCCATCGCTTTCATATCTTTCATAACGAACTCCTATCCGTACGCGCGCTCGCGCCCTTACGCCTGGCCGCCGTTGATCTCGTTCTCCACCGCAGAGGTGCCGCACAGATACCCGCCGCAGAAGGCGAGCCCCACGTCCCCCATGAGCGATCCCAGAATCGGGTCGCCGATGTAGCTGTTCTCGCCGCAAGCGCCCCCGGCGGTGTGCCAGCCGGCGTACAGGCCGGGGATCACGCGGCCGTCTGTGCCCACCACCTGCATCTGGTCGTTGATGAGCAGCCCCGCCTTCGTGCCGTACAGGTTGCCGCCGATGCGGCAGCCGTAGAAGGGCGGCTCCACGATTGGGTGCAGCCACTCGGCGGGCATGGGGTACAGAAAGTCGTCCTCGCCGCGCTCGCAGGCGTCGTTCCACTTCGCCACGGCCTCGGTGAGCACGCCCTCGGCGAGGCCCAAATCGCGCTCGAGCTCCTCCAGACTGTCGCGGCGCTTCAGCACGTCGGCGTCGATGGCGTCCTGCACGCCGTGGTGCCAGTCGCGGTAATGCTCCGGCACCTTCTCGATTTGCTCCAGGTCGGGGGTGAGAAGCTTCCGGCAGTGCTCCTGGGCGAATCCCGCCAGGTGATCCTCGTAGTTCGCGTCGAAGATGATGTAGGAGCGGTGGCCCGGCGGCGTCATCTGGATGGTGGCGAGGTCGCCCAAAGCGTAGATGGCGTTGGCGCCGTCCTCGGCCACACGGGAGTCCATGTAGCGCAGGCGGTTGCCGCAGCGGTCGATGGTCAGCCACGGCTGGCGCGAGAGCTGGGTCATGCCGTCGTAGAGGAACCGCGCCCAGGTGCCGCCCTCGGCCTGCCAGTCGACCCCGCCGTCGAAGGAGGCGGAGCTGTTGAACCCGGACACGTCGGCACCCACGCCCAGCCCCATGCGGAAGCACTCGCCGCGCTCCCCGGCCGTCAAATAGCTGGAGGCGCAGCCCATGGCCGCCGTGGGGATGTACTTGTCCAAGAGCGCCTTGTTGTTGCAGAAGCCGCCCGCCGTGAGGATGACGGCACGGTCGGCGCGGATGTAGCGCTCGGTCTCGTAGTCCTCGTTCACCACGACGCCCACGATGCGCCCGTCGTCGTCCTGCACGAGGGCCACAGCGGGGCTTTGGAAGTGGAAATCGACGCCGTGGGCGTAGCCGTAGTTGTACATGGCGTCGGTGGCGTCTTTCATCTTCAGCACGTGGTGGTCCAGCGTCGAGCGCTTCGGGGCCACGTACACCGGCACCTCGCCCAGACGCCAGTGCACGCCGCAATCGGCCATCCAGTCCAGCGACTTTCCGCCCTCGCAGGCGAGCCGATAGATGAGCTTCGGGTCGGCCGCGTAGTGGTACTCGTCCATGGCCCAATCGGTCAGCGCCTTGGGATCGAAGGGATAGCTCGGGAAGGCGAACTTCTTCTCCTCCTGGCCCGAGTAGCCACCCAAAATGCCGCACATGCCAGCCTCCTGGGCGTTGCCGCCGGGAAGCCCCATGGCCTCCACGCACATGACGTCGGCGCCCAGCTGAACCGCGCGGGCCGCCGCGTTCAGGCCGCCGCCGCCGGCGCCCACCACGCAGATGTCGCACTCGTAGTCCCAGCTGGCAGGCACGGCCCGGGGAGGGATGGGCGTGGCGTCGTCGGCGGGAAACGAGCTGGCATTATGCTCGCGGTAGGTGCCGTCGGCGGCGGTGGCGTTGGTGGCGGCGGAAGGCTCGGCGGTCACGGCCGCGGAGCCGTCGGCGGCCCAGTTGCCGCTGCGCACCTCGGCGGCCACGGCCGGCTCGGCGGCGGCAAGGCCCAGCATGGCAGCCCCGGCGGCGGCCACGGCCGAGCCGGTCAGGAAGTCGCGGCGGGAAAGGGCGCCTGCACCCGTGATTTTCTCGGCCATGGCTAGGCCTCCTTTCCAGTTGGGGCAGCGGCGGCGTCGGCATCGCTCGCTGCGGCGGCATCTCCGCCGCTCTGCGTCGCCGCGCCGCCAGTCGTCTCGGTGCCGGCGGCAATTTCCGCCTGGGCGAGCGCGTCGGCCACGGCCTGCTTCACCCCGGCGGTCGTAATGGTGGCCCCGGCGATGGCGTCGATATCGGCACTCTGGGCCGCCTCGATCATCTCGGCGTACCGCCCGTCGCGGATGGCCTCGTAGCCGCCGCGGCTCTGGCTCTCCCCCTCCTGGGTCGTTTCCAGGCAGGTGATGCGCCCGTCATCCAGAAGCAGCGTCACCGTGATGGCGCCCTCCATGCCGCGCCCGTGCCCGACATACACCCCGTCGGCGTAGTCGCCTTGGGCCCGCGCCCCCGCATCGGCCGCAACCTCGGCTGCCCAGGGATCGTCGGTGCGCAGGGCCAGCTGCTCCGCCGAGGCGGCATCCTTCGACCCAGACCCCTCAAAGGACGCCCCGCAACCGGAAAGCCCCAGGGCGAGGGCGGCCGCGCTGCAGGCGATGGCCGTCGTTGTTCGCTTCATGTTCCCTCCTATCATTCGGCTGTGCGTTCCAATTATTTCTTCGTGAAAGTTTTCTTTTTCTTTCTTCAATGAACTTTATTTTGGGAATCTTAGCAGTATTTCCCCCGCTTATCAATGCTTTATTGACTCATTTACCAATTTCGTCAATTACTACCAACTTGCAAAATTATGGATATTGACTGAAGAGTTCTACACAGGTATGGTACTTCCCAGCATCAATTTGATGCCCTGCGCAGCCGGTGCGAGTGGGTCAGCGAGGCCTCTTGTGCTCCACCCGCGGCGGGCTTCGCGGCAAGGAAGGCACCGATCCTTAAAGGAGGGATCACCATGTTATTCGACGTGTACGGCCCGAACGCCGGCTTCCAATGGCTCGGCCTGGCGATGGTGCTCATCGCGCTCATCCTGCTGAACGAGTTCGCCCGCCGCACCAAGGCCGGCGGCATCTTCATGTTCTTCGGCGTCTGCGGCGCCATGACCGTCTACTGCCTGGCCGTAGAGATCGGTGCGGCGTCCGGTGCCGAGTGGGCCGTGAACAACCCCACCCACACCGACATGAACAGCTGGTTCCACTACGCCAAGGTGTACGCCGCCACCGCCGGCTGCATCGGCTTCATGATGCTGAAGTACTCCTGGGGCAAGATCGGCCGCTCGCATTGGTTCAAGGCCTTCCCCTTCGTCATCGTGGCCATCAACATCCTCATCGCCGTGGTGAGCGACTTCGAGAGCGCCTTCCGCGCCTTCGGCACCACGTGGGTTTCCACCGAGGGCGTCACGCTCTACGGCGGCTGGCACAACGTGTTCAACGGCATCGCGGGCCTGCTCAACATCGCCTGCATGACCGGCTGGTTCGGCATTTATATCTCCAAGAAGCGTCAGGACATGCTGTGGCCCGACATGACCTGGGTGTTCATCATCGCCTACGACCTGTGGAACTTCTGCTACACCTACAACTGCCTGCCCACCCATTCCTGGTACTGCGGCATCGCCCTTCTGCTCGCGCCGACCATCGCCGGTCTCATCTGGAACAAGGGCGGCTGGATTCAGAACCGCGCCTTCACGCTTTCTATCTGGTGCATGTTCTGCCAGATGGTGCCGATGTTCGTGAACGACTCCGTCTTCGCCGTGCAGTCGGTGAACAACCCGGACGTGAACCTGGGTGTGTCCATCGTCGCGCTGGTAGCCAACATCGCCGCGCTGGCCTACATCGTCTACCGCGCCAAGAAGCTCGGCGTGAACCCGTACAAGCAGGAAGTGTTCGTGGGAACCAAGGACTTCCAGAAGGCCATGGAGCGCCGCGCCGACACCGCCTACCTGCTTGAGACCGAGCCCGCGAGCGCCACGGCCGCCGAGATCGCCGAGATGGTGGCCTACAACGAGCTGCCCGCAACCGGCACCCCCGGCTACGTCTACGTCGCCGTAGAGAAGGACGAGCAGTAGTCATTTGGTTGGCTAAGCTGGCATTCGACTAAGTGGCTGGCCGGGGAAACCAACCTGGCCGCGAAGGCTCGCGCAAGCCCATTTCCCAAAACAAGCTCATCCCGCAGAGGGGGGATCCGCAACGGCGCGGATCCCCCCTCTTCTTTTTCGCGTGAATCCCCCTCCTTTTCATTTTCGCGAAGTGAATGCCAGTTGAGGGCAGAAATGGTCAATGCCCGATTCGGAAAATGCCAGTTGAGGGTAGAAATGGCCGGATAACCGCGATTTCTCGCGCCGCCTTTCGACCATTTCGGCCCCCAACTGGCATCTACGGCGCCCTTTTCGCGAATCACCCACGTCAGGACCTCTTCGCGAACCGCCTACAAATGCCGCAAGTTGACACGGTAGCGGCGCAGGCGCTCCTCACCAATGTCGGAGATGGCGGCGTCGAGAGCCGCAAGGAGCCCCTCGCGCTGCTCGGGCAACCGACCGTGCAACATCACCGGGTTGGACGCCCCCAGCATGGCGAACTCCACGGGAATATCCAGCTGGGCGACCAGCTCCTTCACCTCCTCATATTTCTCCACCTCGGCCGCCTCGCGCCACCGCCCGGCCTCGATCTCCCGGTACAGCGCCGAACTCCGGTAGATGGTGAGCATATTCGCACCGATGAGCCAGGGGTTCGTCCGGTTGCAGACATCCGCCGTCGCCCGCGCCCCCGCCAGACCGCGCCCGGCGCCCGAGATACCCACCAGGTAGAAGAATGCGTAGGAGATCCCCGCAGCATCGAGCCGTGCACACTGTTTCGCGATGTCCTCGGCCCCGTAGCCCTTGTCCATGAACGCAAGGGCCTCCTCGTCACCGGTCTCGATGCCGATGGTGAGACCGTCGAACCCAGCCGCCGCGAGCTCGGCGAGCTCCTCGTCGGTCTTTGCCGCCACATCGGTCACGCGGGAGAAGCACCCGATGCTCTTGCATTGCGGGAAGTAGGTGCGAACGAGCGACGCGATCTTCCGCAAATGCAGCGCCTTCAGCCCGAAGGGGTTCGCTCCCGCAAGAAATATCCGACTCGCGCGGGCGCCGGGCAGCTCGAACAGGTGCTCTTCGGCTTTCCGAAGCGGATCGTGATACCACGTCTGCGCTTCCAGAAGATCCGCCTCGATGTCCTCCAAGGGCGACGGGCGAAACTTGAACGGCAGGTCCTCGTACAACGTGCAGAACTTGCACCGGTGATGCGTGCAACCCGCCGTCGCCTCGATGATGAGCGAGTCCGCCTCGTAGGGCGGCCGCCAGATCGTTCCCGTGTAATGCATGGCACTCCTTTCTCTCATGCTTGGTGCGATTGGGAAAATCGTTGTCGACATTAAATCCTTCACTGACACGCCTTCAAGGCGCTCATCGTCGATTTCGCTCCCCACCCCATGCGCCATCGATTCCGCTCCCTGTCATCATGCTAGGATTGGTATTCGATTTGAAGTACTGTCTTTTTCTGAAGTAGAAGAGAGGAAGATCTATGGCGCGAAGGCAAGGCGAAGAGGTGGAGCGCTGCAAGTCCGTCTCCACCATCCAGCGCATGATCGGAGGAAAATGGAAGATCGAGATCCTCTTCTATATCGCCCTTAAAGACGTGCGGCATTTCGGGCAGCTCAGGCGCTGCATCGGGAACATATCCGAGTCCACCCTCTCCAAGCAGCTCAGGGAGCTGGTGGACGACGGCTTCCTTGTGCGCACCGATTTCGGCGAGGTGCCCCCGCGCGTGGAATACACCCTCACCCCTCAAGGTGAGAGCTTCGTGCCCATCCTCCTCTCCATGAAGCAGTGGGGCGAAAAAGAGCTGCGGCTTTAAGGCAGCGATTCGAATGGCCGCACTCGCTTTTTCGGGACTAGTCCTGCTTGCAACTTCTCAAAATTTTCGAGAAGTTGCAGCGCTATCTTCTCGAAAATCTTGAGAAGTCGCTTAACTGGGTTTTCACCGAGATGCCGAGGACGAGGCGCTCGAACTTCGGAATCCAACGTCCTGGAACTAGGGCAAGTACGGTCGGCATCAAATCCGCTGCCCCTATTCGACAACAATAGAGCCGATGATGAGGAACTCGCGATCCGACTTCACCTTGAGACGGCTGCTGCCGCAATCGGGGCACGCAACCTGCTTCCATCCCCATATATCGGTGCCAAAAACCAGCAGGCAATCCTCGCATTGCAGCTTCAGAGGCACCTTAGCCATGATAAGGCGAGCCCTTCGGCGATAGTCCCCCGCGAGAGGAATTGAAAGCAGCTCTCCATGAGCTCGTCCACTACATCGCGCAGATCCCCCACGACCAGCGAAACCTCGATCACCCAACTTGCGTTGTTTTCCGCAGCATAGACGAGCACAGTATCTACCTCATTGGTGAGAATGGACATCTCGTGCATGGCGATCTCCTCCTCAAAGACCCCGACCGCCTTTATGAACGGGGCTTTTTACAGCCTCATTTATCTGTGCTCAAGGCGATCCTGGCGAAACAAGAAACAAGCAGCACGGCGAGCAATCTGCGACCCTCTCCCGAATTTATCTCGCTCGCACAGCCAGCTTATCGGCCAATCTCTTCCAGCTTGTCCAGAAGCTCCTGGCGGCTGTGCACGTTAGCCTTTCCGTATATCCTACGCATATGAGTCTTTACTGTGTTGGGCGACAAAATGAACTTCTCGGCAATATAGGGAACACTGCGTCCCTCGGCGAAGAGTGCGAGAATCTCTTTCTCTCGTTCAGTGAGCCCGCAGTCATCCGCTAGACGCCTTACGTTATCGGGAACCACCGTCGAAAGCCCGTCCGGCACGCCACTCGGAACCGGAAAGTCCAGCACCCCCTCCGCCTTCACACCCTCACGAGAAGAAGCCGATCGCACAGATCGGCCCTCCTCACCCCCGTCGAGACGAAACATCCGCATTAGGCCGATGACTGCCACAAGCTGCAGATAATTAAGACCGAGCATCACCGGATTGCCCGCTAAACTTCCGTAGTCCCCCACTAGCACCCCGGCGGCCTCTCCTGCCGTAATGCCTACCTGCTCGGCGAACATGGCAACGGCGATCAAGAGGGCAGGGCATACCTGACCCCTCTGAATTTGCTGCGCCATAATAGTCCATACCAGAATATCGAAAGCCGCGTATCCAACGGGAATGCAGATGCGGGCAAAAAGCCGGATGTCCTCAGAGTACGCACCTACCGTCATTGCGAGAAGTCCCACCGCAATAAGGGACACGCATATACTGAACAAATGCTCTATCTTCTGCCCATGACTGGTGAAACTTACGAAGAAGAAGAGCAACGCCGTTACGTCCCGCATTCCTATAACGTCTGCCATACCCGGAACGCCACTGGAAGGGATCTGCGGGGAGAACTCGAAGCCGTACATGAGGCCGAAAACAGAGCAGAACACAAGGATAAACACAATAAAGGAGGGCCGTATGCCCAAAAGCCTCTCTTTCGCGCTCTTCCGCCCACAAGAGGAGTCGACCTCGGCGGTTGCCTCGACAGGAATGCGGAACGTCGCCTTGCCTTGCAGGCGAAACAAGACATAGTAGCCCGCAAAGGAGAGCAGGGGCATAAGACCCACCGACAAGGCCGCCGCCACAGGAAGAAGCCCCTCTAGAAGAAGATTGCCCGCAAGGCCCAAAGCCCATGCTCCCGAAATATGAGTGAGCGTCTTCTGAGTTCCCTGAGCTGTGGCCACGCGTCCCCATAGAATAATGAGGGGAGCCATAGCGCCCCCCACCAAGCAACAGCCCGCGAGACACACCGGTGTCGCCGAGCCCAGATAGCCTCCGGTCACAGCCACGCCGCCCACGACGCCTATTGCAGCGCAGACGGCAAACATCCTCCAACGCCAAAGTTCATCGTCGTTCCCGCGAACCAGGGCAACGACGATGAGAAGAAGGGCAACGCAGCTTGAGACAAGAATGACGAGCGGCGCCAGCCAAGCCAGCGCCTCATGCTCCGCAGAGCTTGCCGCATCCGGCAACAGCGTGTCGCCGAACATCGCGCGATCCATCCATATCCAGAAAAATGCAGCGCCGACAATGCTCGGCCACGACGCCGAACCCGTTAACGCTTTGATGCGCCTTAGCTTTTTCTTCGACTGCCCCATGATTCCCCTTCGGAAACGACCGCGAATGCTCAAGTGATCAGACTGCGGCATACCAAGGCGAATTCTAACATAGTCATCCAACGCATCTTGGCGATTCAATGCTCCCAACTGGCCTTTTTCCTCGTAATCCTTTTCGGGTGACATTTTCCGAACGGCGGCCAATTCACTATTTTGGGAGGTCGCCTCTCTCGTCAGCACAGGCCAATATGCTTACAGGCCGTACGAAGGCACGAAAAAGAAGCGGCCACAGACCCAAAGGAGGAACCTATGGAACAGAGGGAGCGGACAATGAAAAAGGGAGCAACGAAGGTAACCGCGATCGCCCTGGCGATCGCCGCCGTCATGGCACTTGCCCTTTGCGGCTGCGCTAGCCAAGGAGACACATCGAAAAGCGACATTCCCGCAGAGGATCGAACCAATGCCAAGCAGGTGATCATGGCCGCCGGCGACTTGTTCACCATGATGGACCTGGGCCTCACCGATGCCGACAGCCCCGCTACCATCTCCCAGAACGATCCCGCCTTCGCGGAATTTTGGAGCGAGCTTCTCCAATACAAAAAGGTTGCCGACCTCGATGTGCAGAATGCCGAGATCGTCACCGACATCACCGCTGTCGAGGCTGCCACAGCACGCGAGGACAGCACTCAGACGAACTACCGCTACGCCATAAAGAGCGCCACCATGACCGTCAACGGCAAGACGATTACCTACGATGCCTCCAAGGGCTTCTCGGCATAACAGTCACACAATATCCCGAAACATATAGAGGAGAACACTATGGAAAACCTGTCTCGTAGAAGCTTTCTCGCCTTGGGCACCCTCGGCGCCGCCAGCGCCGCCGCGGCCGGTCTTGCCGGCTGCGCTCCGCAGACCAAGGGCTCCGCATCGACCGATTTGGCCACTACCGGCAACCGCTCGTCAGAGCCCATCAACAGCTCGGGCATCGAGGTGAACCCCGATGAGGTCGTCGAGGTCATCGAGACCAACATCGTCATTGTAGGCGGCGGTCTTTCCGGACTTGCTGCCGCCGTGCAGGCCGCCGAGAGCGGTGACGATTTCATTCTTCTTGAGGCCCAAGCCACGCTCGGCGGTAACGGCCAAGGCGTTGAGGGCACCTTCGCCGTGGACTCCCGTTTCCAGAAAGAGCAGAACATCCAAGTCGATCGCTCCATCATCATGCAGGAGGAGCTCGGAAAAACTCAATGGGTGGCCGATGGCCTGCTGTACAAGGATCTTTGCGACAACTCGGCGGCAAACATCGAATGGCTCGTCGATCAATGCGGTTGCGAGCTGGAAGGCACCATCGACAACTACCCCTTCGGCGTCAGCGTCGGCTCCGTTGACACCTTCCACTGGTGGAAGGACGGCGCGGCCTACGTGGGCTACGTGATGCCCATGCAGCAGAAGCTGCGCGATGCGGCGGCGGACATCCGTCTCAACAACCGCGCCCTGGAATTCAGCTATGACGAGAACGGCGCCATCAACGGCGTGTACGCCATCGACGCCTTCGGCGACTTGGTGCAGTACCAGGCCAAAGCCGTCATCGTGGCCACGGGCGGCTTCGCCGACGACGACCGCCGCATGACCAAATGGGGCTTCGATCTGACCACCCTCGAGCGCATCGGCACGCCGGGCCACTTCGGCGACGGCATCAACATGACTATCGCCGCCGGCGCCGAGGAGTTCAACGGCGTATGCTACTTGAAATACAACCGCATCAGCCATCAGGTGGAGAAGTTCGGCGCCTATTGGGGAGCTTTCGCTTTCGGCGGCCCCATGCTTTGGGTTAACCAGGACTGCGAGAGGTTCGTCGACGAAGGCTACGTTTTCCGTGTCGGCAACGCCATCACCCAGTCGGCAGCCGTCCACGGCCAGAATGGCGTGGCCTACAGCATTTTCGATCAGGCTATTTACGAGAAGCAGCTGGCCGACAATGCCGATGCCGCCGCGGAGTGGAAGGTGGACCTCGCCGAGCAGTTGGAGGCCATCATCGCCGCCGGCGACGACGTCTGGCGGGCCGACACACTTGCCGAGGCGGCTGAAGCGGCAGGGTTAGATGCCGCTGCGCTGCAGGCGGCCGTCGACGAGTACAACGCGAAGTGCGCCGCCGGCAAGGACGACCTCTACGGCAAGGACGCCCAGTACCTCATCGCCATCCAACAGGGCCCCTTCTACATCGCGAAAATCCACGAGGCCATCGAGGGCCCGCTCGGCGGCGTGAAGACGAATCGCAAGTTCCAGCCCGTGCTGACCGATGGCGGCGTGCTCGATAACGTCTGGGTCATCGGCCTCGACGGCATCATGCTCTACCGCGACGTCTATCCCATCGATGTGCCCGGCAGCGCCAGCGCTGAATGCATCAACGGCGGTCGCTCGGCAGCCAACCAGGCCCACGAACTCGTGCAGGCCTAAGCACCCTTAAGAGACAATCCCCATCTCCCTCCCATCCGGCCCGAGCGACTCCCCTCCCCTCGCTCGGGCCGGATATTCCTGACCAAAGGAAACCTGTGCGCACTTGCGAAATGACTTAGCGAATGAAACTCCATTACGATCAAATTCCTCACCACCATAGTCCCTTTTTTCGTTTTCGCGAAGTAGATGCCAGTTGAGGGCAGAAATGGTCAATGCCAGAGTCGAAAAATGCCAGTTGAGGACAGAAATGGCCGGATAACCGCGATTTTTCGCCCTGCCTTTCGACCATTTCAGCCCTCAACTGGCATCTTCAGCGCCTTTTCGCAAATCACCCACGTCGGCACCTTTTCGCGAACCTCCCACAGATGCCGCAAGTTGACACGGTAGTGGCGCAGGCGCTCCTCGCCGAAGTCGGAGATGACGGCATCAAGGGCCGCGAGGATTTGCTCGCGCTGCCCGGGCGGGTCCGACACTGCATTGGGAACATATCCGAGTCCACGCTTGCCAAGCAGCTCAGAGAACTGGTGGCTGACGGCTTTCTTGCGCGTACCGACTTCGGCGAGGTGCCCCCGCGCGTGGAATACACCCTCACCCCTCAAGGTGAGAGCTTCGTGCCCATCCTCCTCTCCATGAAGCAGTGGGGCGAAAAAGAGCTGCGGCTTTAAGGCAGCGATTCGAATTTCTCGAGTAGGCTGCTCTTTCCCAGTTGTTCGAGTTTCTCGAACAGTTGCGTGGCCTTTCTCCAACAAGTCATAACTTCTAAAAATTTTTGAGAAGTTATGGTACTATCTTCTCAAAAATTTTTAGAAGTTGGTATCTGGAGGAAGCCATGGACAACATTGCGGCCCTGGTGGCGGAGGCGCGCGAGCAGCCCCTTCCGAGTTTCATTCCCCGCTCAGAAATCATCCGCGAGCTCGCAGAGCCCGCTAGGTTCAACCTGGTCGAGATCATCACCGGCATGAGGCGGTCGGGCAAGACGTTCTACCTCTATCAGAAAATGAGCCAGCTTCTCGAGGCCGGCGTCCCCCGCGACCGCCTGTTCTACTTCGACTTCGCCGATGACCGGCTCTCTCCCCTCGCACCCGACACGATGGCCTCCGTGATCGAAGAGTTCTGGCGGCAGGTGCCCGAAGCGCGCACTGAGGGGTGCTATCTGTTCCTCGACGAGGTGCAGGAGATGGAGCGCTGGCAGGGCGTCTGCCAGCGCCTCACCGAGCACGAGAAGGTGACGCTCGTCATTACGGGCTCGTCTTCGAAACTGTCATCGGAGGAGATCGCGACCAAATTCCGCGGCCGTTCCCATTCCCATGAGATGCTACCGCTCTCTTTTCGGGAATTCTGCCTCTTCCAGGCCGTCGAAGGCGATCGTTTGAAAGGGCCGGCGTTCTCGCCTCAAACCCAGACCTTCCTCGAGGGACTGTTCGACCGCTATCTGACCGAGGGCGGTTTTCCTGGAGTGCAGAATCGCCTCAACGAGGATCGCATCGAGCTTTTGCAGAGCTATGTGCGCGATGTCGTAGCCCGAGACGTGGCCGAACGCTTGGGCCGCGAGGACATCCGGATCGCCAACCAATTCGCCCTGTACGGCCTGCGCAACACGGCCTGCGAGTTCTCCGTCAACCAACTCGTCGAAAGCTTCAAGGAGCTCGGATTCAAGATCTATTGGGAGAAGGCGGATCGCATCATGGACCTTCTGCGCCAGGCCTTCCTGCTCATGAAAGTGGAAGAGCACGCCTTCGCGCTGAAGCCTCAGACCACGGCGACGCCGAAGGTGTACGGCATCGACCCGGGCATCGTCTACGCCGTCTCGCGAGCCAACCAGCAGGATGTGGGCAAACGGTTCGAAACAGCAGTCTACCTGGAACTACGCCGGCGCATGGCGGGCAAGCGCACCGAATCGATCACCTCCTACACTGCACCGGGGCCCCGGGGACAGAAGGTGGACTTCCTCCTCGGCGATGCTCTCGCCGCCGAGCCCTACGCCCTCATCCAGGTGACGGCGTCCATGGCGTCCCCGCGCACCCGCGAACGGGAGGTGGATTCCCTCGTTGCCGCCATGGAAGCGACGGGCATCAAGGAAGGCACCATTGTGACGCTAAGGGAAGAGGAGCGCATAGAAACCGAAGCCGGCCCCATTGAGGTTGTCCCTGCCTGCAAGTGGTTCTTGCGGTAGAGACGACTCGCTCCCGACAAATGCACCACGCAAAAGGCGGCCGACCCGAGGGGCGACCGCCTTGCGTGAGATCTCGGTTGCCGCCGGAAGGAAGGAGGGAGGAAGGGCGGCTCCGAGGAAGGGTTCGAGCTTTGCTCTGCCACTATAATACGGAAAAGCCCGCCTAGGCGTATCACCTAAACGGGCTATATTGCGGAACACAGCAGCGACCAATCGCCACTTGGAATCCGACCGCGCGCAGCAGATGCGGCACGGATCGCGAATCGCTACTCGTCCTTCGCCGCGCGGGCCTTCGCCTGCTGATCGGCCACGGCCTCCTCTAGAAGCGTGAGCTGCGCGGTCGCCTTCTTGGTACCGCGAAACACCATGAGCACGTACACGAGCAGGGCCACCCACAGAAGCGCGTAGGCCGCGATGATGTAGGGGGCGGAGGGCAGGATGGTGGAATAGATATCGGCAAGAATGGGATTCATGGCTCTCTCCTATCGTTCGTCGTCGAGGGTTTCCTTGAGCGCTTCGACGCGCTGGGTGAGGCGTACCTGGTTGAAACGCGTGCGGTACAGCACGAAGCCCACGAGCATCATGCCGAGCGCGCACAGGCCCACGCACATACCCATCTCGGGGCTCATGCCGCCCTCGCGCAGTACCACCGGGTGGATGGACGACGGAATGAGGCGCGTGATCATGAAGCAGATGGGCACGTCAATCGTGGCAATGATAGCCACGACCGCAGCGAAGGTAGCGCGGCGCTCAGGCTCGTCCACGGAGCTTCGCAGCACGAAGTACGCGATCACGATGAGCATGAGGATGAGGTACGTGGTCAGCCGCGGCTCCCAGCTCCACCAGACGCCCCACTCGAAGCGGGTCCACATCTCGCCGGTGATCATGGTGAGCACCACGAACAGAAGCGCGATCTCCAGGCAAATGCGCGAGCAGGTGTCGAACCGCTGGTTCTTCGTCATGAGGAACCGCACGGCGTAGTAGCACCCGAAGCCGAGCGCAATGAACGACGTGATGGCCACGGGCATGTGGAAGTAGAAGATCTTCTGGGACAAGAGCATCTTCTGGGACACCATCACGTCCCCAATGAGCTCGGCGCCGTTCACCGCGGCGCCCCCGACAGGGACCACGTAGAAGAACGCCATGAGGAACCCGACGGTGGAAAGCACCGCGCCCGCAATGAGCGCCGGCACCACCAGCTTGTCGGGCCACTGCCCCGCCTCGGGCAGCTTCAACTTCTTATCAGTCACTCAGTCCTCCTTTAGTTGACGACAAAATCGTAGAGAACCCACGAAGCGAGAATCATGATCACATCGTAGCCAGCGCCAAGGGCCAGCGACGTGAGAAACCCGTCGGCGAACACGTCTCCGCCCACGAGCGCGCACGTGGTGGCCGACACGCAGGCGTACAGAAGCGGGAAGATCACGGGCACGAACAAAAGCGCCAGCATGACGTCCTTGCCGCGGGTGGCCGCCGTGATGGTGGAAAGCATGGTGCCGATGCCGGCGATACCGATGCTGCCCACGACAAGCGGCACCACGAGCAGCCAGCCCGTATCGGCCGGCGCCGCGAAGCTGGAGAAGAACACCCAGTACAGCGGCACGGCGATCACTTCCACCAATGCCAAAAACACCAAATTCGACGTCGCCTTGGCCAGAAAGATCACGCCGCGGTCGAGCGGGGCCAGAAGCAGCCCTTCCAAGCAGCCGTTCTCCGTTTCCTTGGAAAACGAGCGGTTCAGACCCAGAAGCGACGTGAACACCACGAGCGCCCACAGAAGACCGCCGGACACCTCGAGGAACTCAGATCCCGGACGGGCGAATGAGAGCGCCACGCCGAACACCACGATGACGAGGAAAGCGTAGATGCCCATGGACACGATCATATCCTTGGTGCGAAACTCCGCCTTCAAGTCCTTCGCGAGCAGCGTTTTGTACTGGGTGAATGTGGAGGGAACTTTGCAGAGAGTGCTACGCGTCCCTTCGCGATCAGCCGCGCGGTACTCTGATTCGCTCAGACAGTCCTCGCTTTGGGAATGCCCTTCGGGCATTCCTGGTCGCGTGTCGGCGCTGCGAGCAGAGCGAGCAAGTACCCTTGGGGTAAACTGCGCTCGGTCAGAGCACCCCACGTCTAATCGCTGCTCTTCCTCAGCCATCTAGCTCACCCCCATTCCCACCGTCGTGCGGTAAAGGTCGGCGAACTCGTCGGGGCTCATCTGATCCTTCTCGCCGAAGTGAACGACGCGGCCACGGGCGAGCACGAGCACGTGGCTCGCAAGCGCGAGGCCCTTGTCCAAGTCGTGGCTCACCATGACGAACGTGCGGCCCTCGCGCACCGAGGCGATCAACTCGTCGAAGATGTGCATGGCGTGGGGGTCGAGTCCCGAGTAGGGCTCGTCGAGCAGCACTACCGACGGGTCGTTCACGAGCGCCCGGGCGATGGAGACGCGCTGGGTCATGCCGCGCGAGAACGTGCGCACCCGATCGAGCCGGCGATGTTTGAGCCCCACGGCATCGAGAAGCTCTATCATGCGGCGCTCGGGGTCGGCCACGCCGTAGAGCTTCGCGTACAGAAGCAAGTTCTCCTCGGCGGTGAGGTCGGGGTAGAGCATCGGGTTGTGCGAGATGAGCCCGATGGCCTCGCGCACGCGCTCGGGCTCCTCCTTCACGTCGATGCCCGCAAGCGTCACCGTTCCCTCCGTGGGCCGCGACAGCGTGGCGAGCATGCGCAGAAGCGTGGTCTTGCCCGCGCCGTTGGGCCCGAACACCGAGAGGAACGCGCCCTCAGGCAGCGCGAACGACACGTCGTCGACGGCCTTGCGGCCGCCGAACGACTTCGTCAGATGATCGACGGAAAGCGCCGTCTCCACGGAACTACTCCCCCGCCTTCGAGCCGGCGTCGGCGGCATCGGCGGCGTCCGCGGCATCCGCGGGCGCTTCGGCCTTCGCCGCGGCATCGGCGGCATCCGCGGGCGCTTCGGCCACTGCCGCCGCGTCCGCATCAGCTGCCGCATCGCCCTCGGCATCTTCCACGAGCGCCACTTCCGCGGCCACCGTCTCCTCGACGACGCTCTTGCGGGCCGTCGCGTCGCGCGAGGCCTTCCCGCGCTCCTTCGGCTCGGCCTCCGCCAGCTCGGCAGCTGGCACATCGCCCACGGCCGGGCCGCCGCGACGGCGCTCGGCGCGCTTGGCGAACAGCGGAATCAGGCAGCCCACCATGAGCAGGGCGAAGCCCGCCCACACGAACGAGATGAGCGGGTTCACGCGCACATCCATGGAGAAGTCGCCCTCATCGTTCACGCCGCGATACACCACGAACAAATCCTCCAGCGGGAACCCGATGACGCTCGCCTCCAGCTTCTGCTGCTGGGTGGCGCTCACCAGCTGCACGGCCGGATTCACCGTGCCCACGAACTGGCCGTCCTTCGTCACGTCGAAGGTGAGCGCGTAGCGCACGTTGCCGTTGCCGAGTTCATCGATGGAGTTGCCCGTATAGGTGAGCTGGAAGTCCTGGATGTCGAAGGTCTCGGAAACCGAATCGCTCTCCTCGTCGTAGGGCAGATACCCCGTGATCTCGGTCACGTACATGGACGAGCCGATGAGGCCCACCAGAATGATGGCCATGGCCCCGTGGGCCACCGAGCCGCCGAACAGGGCCAGGCGGCGGCGCAGCTTGGCGCCATCGACCCGCTTGAGCGAGCGGACGGCCATGAACAGCGCGTTGAAGAACAGAAGGCTCGCCACGGCGAAGCCCACCACGGCCAGGCCGTTGTAGTAGATGGGGTTGCCCTGCTCCAGCAGGCCCGAGGCCTGGGTGCCGCCCATGTCGATCATGGCCTGGTAGCTGGGCAGAAGGTATGTGGCGAAATAGATCATGAGCACGATGAACAGCACGAGCGCGCACAGCGCCGGCACGCGGGCATTTCGCCAGAACGCCTTCTTGTCGGTGCGGCGCCAGCCCAGAAGCGGGCAGATGGCGAGCACGGCCAGATAGGCGATGCCCAAGGGTCGGGCGATGGCGTTGTAGGTGCCGGCCGACAGGGACTGGCCGCCGAAGGGCAGCCAGCTCGGCAGGGCCGAGGACACCGTCATGTAGGCCAGAAGCACGGCGAACACGATCATGATGAGGTTGTTCACGTAGTAAGCCGCTTCCTTCGACATCATGGACTCGATGTCGTCATCGGCCGCATCCGTCGCGCCGAAGCTCTTGCGGCGCACGATAAGGCCCACGATGCCGGCCAGAAGCGAGCAGATGATGAGCGCGCCGAACATGACGAGCGAAACCGGGTCGCCCTCGAAGGCGTGCACCGACTGCACGAGGCCCGAACGGGTGATGAAGGTGCCCAGCACCACGAAGCAGAAGGTGAGGCAGGCGCAGAACACGCTCCAGCGCTTGAAAGCGCCGCGCTGGCGGTACACCGTGAAGGAGTGGATGAGCGCCACGCCCACGAGCCACGGGAGCAGACTGGCGTTCTCCACCGGATCCCAGCCCCAGTAGCCGCCCCAGCCGAGCACCACGTAGGCCCACACGGCGCCCAGCCCGATGCCGATGCCGAGCAGCAGCCACGAGAACATGAGATAGGGCGTCGAGCGGTTCACCCATTCCGTGGAATCGTCGTTGACGATGAGCGCGGAGATGGCATAAGCGAACGGAATGGTGAGGCCCGCGTAGCCGATGAACAGCGTCGGCGGGTGAATCGCCATGGCCCAGTGCTCCAGAAGCGCGTTCATGGAACGGGCCGAGGCCATAACCGACAGCGTGCCGTCGTCGCCGAAGTAGCGCGAGTCGGTCACGATGAAGGGCATGTTGCCCTCGGAGAAAAGCAGCACCGACACAAAGGCCGTCAGCACGAGCGAGGAGATGGCAAGCGCTCCGTTATCGAGCGGGCGCGCATTCTTGCGCGTGGCGAACACGAGCACCGCGTTGAACACGGCGATGAGCCACGCCCAGAACAGCAGCGAGCCCTGACGCCCCGCCCAAAGGCCGGCGAGCTTGTAGAGCCACGCCTCGGGGGCCGTGGAGGTGGAGCGGTTGTCCAACACGTACTGGATGGTGTTGTCGCCCGAGAAGAAGCACCACACGAGCACGGCGCAACACACCGTGAGCGCCACCGCCGTGAGCACCGCGGCCACCCGTCCGCCCCAGGCGAAGGTGTCGGAGCGCTCGAAGGAGCGCTTCTTGTAAAGGATATGGGCCACGCCCAGGCACAGCACCGAGATGACGCAGCCGGCGAAGGCTACCAGCAAGCCGAGAAGTCCGATCATCGACATGGGCTAGCCCTCCAGTGCGACATCGGTGGCGGCGAACTTGCCGTCGGCGCCGAGGGAGCCCGTGAGCACCACGGCGGAACCGTCGGCAATCCCGTCGGAAAGCGCGCCCTCGAAGACGACCGGCATCGAGTCGCCGGTCTCCGCGTCGACGAGGATGAAGCGGTCGCCCTGGCCTGCGGCCTTAAGCGACCCGGCGCCGACCGAGCCGGCCACCTTCACGACGTTGCCGTAGACGCTCTCGCCGTAACCGAGCAGCTGTTCCACCGTAAGGGCGCTGTCGGCGTTCTCGTACTTCGAGGGGCACTTCGTCACCAGCTCGGAGCACTCCAGCACGCCCGCATCGTTGATCTTGCCCGTGCAAATGGCGGTCACGTCGTTGCCGAACGTGGACGAGGCGGCGCCGTCGTAGCGCACCTCAAGCTGCGTGGCGGGGTCGCCCTCAGGGTCGTAAATCTTGAAAGTGAGCACGTCATTGCTCGTGGAGAAGGAATCCTGCACCACGTTGCCCGACACTTGCACCTTCTGGTCCGCCTGGGGATTCTCGGCAGCCTCCGCGATGCTCATGGTCGTGGCGGCGGTGTTGCCTCCTACGAATGCGAGCACCAAGATAAGCACGATGACGATGACGCCGGAGACGGCGATCATCCTCTTCTTCATCTTCGCGTTCATAGTCCTCCTGTTTCTAAGGTACCAAAGCGGTGTGGACCTGCCTCCCCGAAGGCCCGAAAAATTACCAACGGCCAGTATCGCCCAAGCCATGCAGAACCGCGCTTTAGATTCCACCGAAACCAGCAGATCAGCGTAATCGCAACACTTTCGCAATGGGAAGGAGTCTCGCGCCGCCAACCCGCGCCTCTTCAACCCCCGCATAAAGAGACCGCACATAGACGAGGGCGCGCACCGCGGGTGGGTGCGCGCCTTCGGGGAGGGTGCCGGCAGGGCGGTCCGGCACGATTATCGAGCAGTGCGCTCCGCCACCGCGGGGGCCGGCGAAGCGCGACATGCTTTCTAATAGGTCATGTTCAGCAGGGTGTAGCCGGCCTTCAGCTCGTCCTCGCACTTGTCGAGGTTCTCCTGGGCCAGACCCGGGTTGTGGGCGCCCTCGGAGTTCTCCACCATCACGTAGTCCCAGTAGAACTGTGCATGACGGTGAATCTGACGGGCCTGCTCCAAGGTGGCCTCATCCAGGGAGTCCTTCTGCTCGGCCAGGGTCTTGATGTAGGCGTCCAGCTTGGCCGCCAGCTCGTGCTCGCGGTCGGTGGTCTCCTTCTGCCACTGGACGATCTGCCCGGGCAGGTCGGCGTGGCAGCCCTCGCACTTCTCCATGATGGCCGGATCCTCGGTGGGGTTCACCAGGTTGTGGGAGCTGTACTCCGTGCCGTCCTCGGCCTTGGCGGGGGCCATGTGGCAGTCGGCGCAGGTGTAGCCCTGCTTGGCCATGGAGGACTGCGCGCCGCCGTAGATGGTCTCGAATTCAGGGTGCTGGGCCTTCAGCATGGGGGCACCGGTCTCGGTGTGCTCCCAATCCTTGAAGCCCATCTCGTCGTAGTAGGCGAGAATGGCCTCGGCGGTCATGCCCTCGAGCCCCGTGTAGGGATTCGTGGTGGCCTTGGTCTCGGGGGCGAAGTAGTACTCGTTGTGGCACTGGCCGCACACCTGGGAATCGGTGGAGACCTTATCCACATCGGAACCCATGGAATTCACGAAGAACTTCTGGGTGACCGTGGTCTTCGTCGGGTCGTTCTCATGGCAGTTGTAGCAGCTGATGGGCTCGGTCATCTGCATGAGCACCTCGGCGAAGGGCTTCTGGTAGGCCGAATCGCCCTCGGAGTTCACCATGGCGGTGTACTGGGGCGTCTTGCAGGTGATGCAGTTGGCCAGCGTGTTCTCGTTCACGCGGGGCGTCTCGGCCACGGACTGCAGGCTGTAGGGATGCCCCGCCGCCTCGTCGTAGCCCTTGGCGAAGCCGTAGCCGGCGTACATGGTCACCAGCTCCGGGTACTCGGTCAGGTAGTCCTGCTTGCCCTGGGGGCTGTTGGACTCGTTGGCCATATAGGTTTGGTACTCGTTGGGGTAGATGTCCTTCCAAGATTCCGCCACCACGACGCCGAAGGAATCGGGCTCGGGGGTCTCGGCGGGAGCCGCGGCCGCGGGGGCATCGCTTCCTCCCCCGGACGGCGCCGCCGCCGGTTCCTGGGCGGCCGGCGCGCAGGCGGCCAGCGCCGCGACGAGCGCCACGGTACCTGCCGCGACGGCCGCCGTCTTGAACGTCGATCGTTTCATGGTCCCTCCTTTTGATCGCTTGTCTCACGGGCGGCCGCGCCCTGGACGGCCGCAACGATAGCCCAAGCTTACGCCGTGAATCCCGCCACCGAAAAGGGACAGTTTCGCTCATATTCATGGGGACAGCAACAGCAGAGGAAGGGGACGGTTACACCTTGCTTACATTTCTTCTCGGGAAGGGACGTCCGGCGAGCCGATTCCCCCGGCTGCAACCGTCACTGCGACATCAACGTCTTTGCGACTTCTCGCCAATCCGCTTTCGGTACCCTTTTGGGAACGGCGGGGGCGCCCAAAGCGGAAGCGCAGGGCGGAAGTAGGGCACACGTCAACGCAGGCGCCACAGGCCATGCAGTCGCCGGCGCGCACGATCGTATCCTCCCCCACCAGCGCCGGCGCGAGGATCTCGGGATCGGCGAGGCAAACGTGGGTGCACTTGTCGCAGTGGATGCAGGCGTCGTGATCAATGGCGACGTTCACCTGCCCCGCGCGCCCGAGCACTTGGAAGGTGCCGCCCAAGGGGCACAGCGCCCGGCACCACAGACGGCGGCTGACAAGCAGCTCAGCAATGACGATGGCCAAAAGCGTGCCCGCACCGGCGAAGCCCCCGAATACGAGACCCTTGTTCACCGCGCCGATGGGCGAAATCAGCTCGAAGACGGGAAAGCCCACGAGGGCCGACAGCAGCACCACCGCCACTGCCACACCGATCTTCGCGCGCCGCGGCACCGTGCGCTCGGGCACTTCAATGCCGAGCCGTCGACGAGCCGCATCCACGCCCTCGCCGACGAGGTTCACCGGGCACACCCAGCCGCAAAAGGCGCGCCCGCGCACGAGCCCGTACACCACGACGACGAGCAGAGCGCCCGCAAGCGCCGAAGCCGCCAGCATACTGCGCGACGCCGCCATCGCTTCCATGGCGCCCAGCGGGTCGAACAACGGCACGCCGGCAACGCTCGAGGAGGACAGGCTGCCGAAGAACACGCCTTCGGCCGGCGTCGTCACTTCCCCATCGCCGCCCGCGAACAGCCCCGCCAGCCCCCATCCGGCCAGCAGCGGCGGCAAGCAGAACAACCCCAACATGCAAACCTGCACCACCCGCCGCACCAGCGTTATCTTTCCCATAGACCGAGTCACAGGTCATTCCTCCCAACCAAGGCAATGATCAAAGGAGATACGGGGTGCCTTGACCGAGCGAGTTCCGCAGCGAACGAAACAGCCCAGTGGGCTGTTTCGCCGAGCGAGGACTGTCTGAGCGAATCAAGGTACCCCGTAGCTCCGCTTTTGGGCGACTTTCTACCCGAGTGTCTCATCCTCAAAGTTGACGTACACGAGATTCACGTTCAGCACCCCTGGAATCTGAATGAACCGGCTCGAAATCTCGTGCGAGGCGCCGGTGGAGGAAGCCTCGATGGTGACGACGATCTTGTACCCGTTCACCTCGTGCACCTCCACCCCCTCCATAGCCGCCAGGGCCCGCGCCACCGCATCCACCGATTCCGGCCGCACTTCCACCACCAGCGAGGAGATGACCACCTTCTCGTCTTCCATGACCTACTCCTGGGCCACCGGATGGCAGGTGATGCACTCGGCGCGAGGGCCGTCGATCTCATGGGTGGACGCATCCCCGCCCACATAGTGGTCGGCAGGCAGCGGCGTGGCGGCCGCCAGGAACACCTCCACCTCGTCGCTGCCGCCGTGGCAGCCGAAGCAGCCGGCCGCGCCCAGGCTCTCGTAGCGGCCCTCGTGGCTCGCCGTCATGAGCGGCGGCTCCCCGGGATTGTAGGTGGCACCGGTGTCGGCCATCTCTTGGGCGCACCCGGCCAGCGCCGCGGCCCCCAGCACGCCGGTCAGCACGGCGGCGCAGATCATCTTCGACTTCTTCATGGTCCGCATGGGTACCCCTCCTTAAATCTTCTCGATGGAAACGCAGGTCTTCTTGAAATCGGGCTCTTTCGAAAGCGGGCAGTAGGTGTCCTGCACCACGAGGTTGATCAGGGTCTCCTCGGCGAAGAAGGGCGCGAACACCATGCCCGCGGGGGGCCGAGTGCGGCCGGCCGTGGACACCGTGATGTCGCAGGTGCCGAAGCGCGAGGTGAGGCGCACGCGGTCGCCGTCGGTCACGCCGAGGCGCTCGCAGTCGGCCGGGTTCATGTCCAGCAGCGCCTCGGGCAGCGCGCGATTGAGCTCGGGCACGCGACGGGTCATCGATCCGGTGTGCCAGTGCTCCAGCAGACGTCCCGTGCAGAACCAGAACGGGTACTCGTCGCTGGGCTCCTCCGCCGGCGGCTCGTAGGGGCGGAACACCGCCGAGGGCTTCTTGTCGGCGGATTTGTAGAAGCTCACGCCGCCGGCCTTGTCGTGCTCGCCGTAGGTTTCCACGCCGTACTGGTCGAAGCCGTCCTCCTGGGGGCCGTCGCAGAAGCGCCACAGCGTCGGCAGCCACTTCCCGTCCACCTCGCGCACGGGCCAGGTGAGGCCATGGTTGTAGATGTACTCTTCATAGGGGGCCAGCTGCTTGGCCTCCATCTTCAGCTTCGCCTCGGCGTTGATGGCCTCGGCATCCGGGTTCAGGCTCGGGTTGCTGAAGGTGCGGTACTCCTCCCAGATGCTCGAGCACACCTCGCGGTCGGTACCCTTGAAAGCGCCGGCCTCGGCGTCGTACCAGGCGCCGAACAGGTGGTCGAAGGCGTCCTCGCCGCCGATCTGTTCGCCGGCCAGCACGCGCTTGGCCACTTCCATGAGCATCCAGAGATCCCACTTGGCCTCGCCCGGGGCGTCCACGGCCTTCTCGAACACGGCCGTGCGGCGCTCGCCGTTACCGAAGGCGCCCTCGCGCTCGACCCACATGGCCGCCGGCAGCACCACGTCGGCGTACTGGCAGGACAGCGTCGGATACACCTCGGACACGCAGATGAAGGCGTCGTTGATTCCCTTCAGGTCGCCGCGCCCGAGGAAACGGGTGAGGTTGGGCATCGACACGGCCCAGTTGTTGTGGGCGCTCCAGAGGAAATCGATGCCGCCCTTGGAAAGTTCGCGGAACATCTTCACTGTGTGGTAACCGGGTTTCTCGATGGCGTCCAGGTAGCCGTTGGGCAAGTCCCAAATGGCCTCGGTATAGCGGCGGTGATCCGGGTTCTTCACCACCAGGTCGGCGGGAAGGCGGTGCGAGAAGGTGCCCACCTCGCGAGCCGTTCCGCAGGCCGTGGGCTGGCCGGTCAGCGAGAAGGCGCCGTCGCCGGGACGGGCGTAGCGACCGGTGAGCAAGTGGATGTTGTAAATGCAGTGGTTCATCCAGGTGCCGCGGTTGTGCTGGTTCACGCCCATGGTCCAAAGCGAGAGCACCTTGCGGCTCTTGTCGGCGAACACCTCGGCCAGCTCCTGGATATCCTCGGCCGGCACGCCGGAAAGCTCGGAGGCGTACTCCAGGGTGTAGGGGGCCAGACGCGCGGCGAAGGCTTCGAAAGTGATGGGCTCCACATTGTCGACGGCCTGGCCGATGTCGCTCTTGTCGTAGCCGTCGTCGGTGGCGTTGCCGATGTTCTCGGTGCCCTGCTTGAACTGCACGTGGTCGGTCACGAAGTCGTGGTCGTACTTGTCGTTCACGATGAGGTAGTTCGCGATGGCGTTGGCGATGGCAATATCGCTGCCCGGGCGGAAGGTGAGCACCTTGTCGGCCGAGGCCGAGGTGCGGGTGGTCATGGTGGTCACGTCGTAGTGGCGCACGGCCTCGTCGGCGAGCTTGCGGGCTGTCAGGCGCGAGTACAGCATGGGATGGGCCTCGGCCATGTTGGCGCCCCAGGTGACGAAGACGTCGGTCTCGTCGATGTCGGCGTAGCAGCCGGCCGGCTCGTCGGTCTGGAAGACGTTCATGAAGCCCACGACGGCCGAGGCCATGCACAGACGCGCGTTGGGGTCGATGTTGTTGGAGAGCAGGCCCGCCTTCCAGAACTTCGCCGTGCAGTAGCCCTCCACGATGGGCTGCTGGCCACTTCCCCAGAACGCCAGGCGGCTCTTGTCGGCCTTCCACGTGTCACGGAGCTTGCCCGCCACCAGATCGAGCGCCTCGTCCCAGGTGGCCTCGCGCAGGCCATCGGGCGTGCCCTTGGTGGACTTGTCGTCGCGGATGAGCGGGGTGGTGAGGCGATCCTCGCCGTACAGCGCGCCGGCCAAGTAGTAGCCCTTCACGCAGTTCAGGCCGCGGCTCGACCCGTTCTCCGGGTCGCCCGTGACCGAGATCACCTTGCCATCCTTGGCCTCCACGATGACGCCGCAGCCGCAGCCGCAGAAGCGGCACACGCCCACGGTCTTCACGGAGTCGCCGCCCGAGGTTGCCGCGTCCCCGCCGGTGCCGGCGAGCGACGAGCAGCCGGCCATGGTGCCGGCAGCGGCCGCCGAGGCGAGGGCCACGGCGGTGCTCTTAACGAAGGTGCGTCGAGTCAGTTCCATCTTGTTCCTCCCTTTCGGTCGAGGGCGTCGTATCGCCCCGCCTTTGCGTATCTGCTAGGCCGCGCCGTTGCGACGGGCCACGTAGGTTTCCTCTTGGGCGCCTGCGGGCACCACCACAATGGCGGGCGCAGGATCGCTCACCGGGCAGCGCTGCTCGCACAGGCCGCATCCCGGGCACACGTCGGGCACCACCTGCGGTGCGAACACCGCGTGGATATCGTCGCCCTCGCGGGGCCGGTGGTCGATGGTGATGGCCTCGTCGATGAGCGGGCAGGCGCGGTAGCACACCTCGCAGCGCATGCCCTGAAACGACAGGCAGGTGTCCTCGTTGATAACGGCCACGCCCATGCCGGCGTCGCGGCGCTCGGCGGGCACGTCCAGCGCGCCCGTGGGGCAGGCGGCGGCGCAGGGGAATTCCACGCACAGGCGGCAGGCCTGGGCTCGCGCGTTCACGAAGGGCGTGGAAGCCTCGCGCCCCGCGTTCAGAGGGGCCGCATGAATGGCCTGGTAGGGGCACGCCTCAAGACAGCGGCCGCAACGCACGCAGCGCGCGGCGAAGTGCTCGGGCGCGCCGGCGCCGGGCGGCCGCAGC
>OLND01000801.1_pt1 | contig 36693 bp, 24 predicted proteins | sample 1672031 | NCBI WGS metagenome assembly OLND01 (sample SAMEA3136638, study PRJEB25190) | human gut metagenome | biome: human gut; feature: human-associated habitat; material: faeces | place: Austria | collected 2013 | reverse complement strand
CTGTGGTAGCAATATCGTGTGGGTTCAAGTCCCATCTTCTGCATTGTTTTTTTATAAGCGAGAAACGCTGGAAAGTCGCATAAATTCAGCATTTCTCGCCTTCTTTTTATTCTGAAGTATCAAATATACTTTGATTATTTTTGATTATAGTCACCCTTTTTGGGTAGTATCTGTATGTTTACGCTTAAAGGCATTCTCATAACTCTGGCGTGCTTCTTCAGGAGTCTCTCGGCTATATCTGTAATGTTTTTCCGTAACATCATAACTGGCATGTCCAACATTCTGGCATACAATTTTTCTATCCACACCACTATTTATAGCAGTAGAAATGAAAGATCTTCTTGCACAATGCATTCCTTTGATTGTATCCATACCTGCGGCTTTACAGCACTTTTTCATAACATGCGCAATTTGAATAGTAGTGGCACGAGTTCCTTTGCTTTTGAATATATATCCGTCTGGCTTTTCGCCCGCTTCTATTAGTCCGTCTTTAATAGTTTTCAAAATACGTCTGGCTTCTTCTGGTAACCATACCCATCTGTCACCAGCTTCTGATTTTGTATGCTCGACTACCTTACATCCACAAGTACGCCCACCAAAACCGTCCCTTTCATACCGTTTAGTTTCTTCACGACAGATATGTATGGAATCGCCTGATTTATTAATATCATCGAATCTCAATGCGGCAATTTCCCCTTGTCTTGCTCCTGTTACGAATGCAAATGGTATAGCCAGATATAAGGTATCTGTGCGATTTCCATTGTAGTACATTTCCCAAGCGGCATCTTCAACTTTCTCCTGCTCATCTTCAAAAAAGATTCTGGATTCTCTGGGTTTCTCCGTATTCTGCCGAAGTAATTTGTTCGGGATATCGACACCTGTATATGGGTTCACATTAATATACTGCATTCTGTTAGCATATTCTATAATCTGTTTTCCAACAGCAATCAGGTTCCCTTTTCCCTTTTTATCAAGTTCATGCTCTTTAATCATACTGATAAACCATTTTTCCAATTCTACAGGTTTCATTGTCTGCATATCTACATCAGAGATCTGTGCATTTTCATAGAACTTATTCCATGTACACTGGAAGCGTTTAATGTAAGTATCGGCACCGCCTCGTCCTTCCTTGTATTCTAGCCATTCGAGATATGTATTACGGAAAGTGTACTTTTTAGTACCCGATTCATAAGTATGCTGATAGTAGTTAACTATTGCTTCAATTAAATCTTCTTTTTTCTTCTTCCTGAGCTGTTTACGCCCGCTGGCTTTACTTGGATCTGGAACATAAGTGTAATACACTTCCTGACTTTCGGCATAACCTATAGTATGCTTCTCTAAATGTTTCTCTAATATCTCCTGTGCAGTTCTTCTCATTTTAATTTGTTCCAACGCTATACTCTGCTCTATCTTACCATCGTAGATATCGTTATACAACTTACTTGTAAAATGATCTGTGTTTGCTCTGCTTTCTTCCCTGATCTCAGCAGTAATACTCTTACCATCTTTCTTCATATCAATACCCTCTTTTCGTGAAAAATTTTTCACTTTGGATACACAGACTGAGAAAGAAAGTAGAATGCTGTGTTTACTATCATCTTAAAGATTCAATCTACAACCATATTTTTCTCAACTAATGCCATTTAATTAAAGTAACATTTCATACTGTCCCAAATTTGAGATTAAGAGATTAGAATTTATATAACTACAATACAGAAAAACTAACTACTAATTTTTTAAAGCATCTCTACAGTGTTCAGCAACAGCCTTGGACAGTTCCTGCGGATCTACCCGAATATATCGCTGTGTTGTTTTACAATCTGAATGGTTTAACAGTTGTCTCACAAGATCAATATTACTTCCTGACCTCTTGTAAATATCAGTAGCGTAGTATTTTCGGAAACTGTGGGTAGAAACTTGGGTAAGACCTAAATAAGAACACACCTTACCCAGATGCCGCTGTACGCTTCTGGGGGTAATATCAAACAACGGTTGATGCAGTCCGATACCCCACTCATCTGCATATTGACGGATGGTACAGTACAACTCCAAGGGAACAAAACACTTCTTAGTCTTACCTGTTTTCTGTTCCTTAACCTCTACGAAATAATTACTGCCGTCTGCTATAAACTGATCTAACCTCAAGTGGAGAATATCACTGATACGAAGTCCCAGTAACGCTTCGCATTGTAGTGCCATAGCGATTCTGGGATTTGCTTTGACTGCAGTACCCTCAGGCATATCAAAACCTTTTTTGATACAGTCGATAATTAATCTGTACTCTTCTTTATTTAACGCTCTGGTTTTCTTTGACATATAAAATCCCTCCTGTCGCATTTCGTACCCTCTAAAGGTCGCAGTTTATACTGGGAACACTGGGTATGCCCATGAATCCCCCATTGGTCGCATATTGCGGAAAAAGCGACCTCGAACGTGTACCCCGTATTTGCCAATGTAAGCAATCCAATACCCCATTCGCACAACTTAGCACTAAACATATAAAAACACCCTGTACAGGCAAATAGCAGCTCTGTCGGCAGAAGCTACCTGACAGAACTGCTATTATGTTGCTATGACTAAATATTATCTTCGCAGAATGCCGTCTGTAGACAGTGTGATCGAAACTACACGACCAACAATCCAGTCACATTTTCTGTAAAAGCTATCAGCCTGAACAGAATCATCATTGCGTATACCAAACCGTGCACGCATATTCCATAACTGGTTTCTTAACTGTTGCATTTCCAGCAGGTAGTGGATCACCTTATAAGGTAACGGACGTGCCGCTGAAAAGCATAAGTAACGCTGGCGTGTGGATTCAAAAGTAATCCCGTTTCTCAGTGCAAAGTCTAAGAATGTCAGCATGAAGTCATAGGTTGGAAATGTAGTAAAGATGTCACCGACGATTACTTTATCTCCAGTCTGAAGCCTTGCAGGTAGAGATACTATTTCATCTACACCGACAACCTCATCGTACATGCGATGGTCGTTGTCATAACTTAAATCAGGTTTTACGTTGCATACCACATATACTTTTTTATGTCTCTTATGCTGGCTCATTTTATTCACCTCCTTTCTTTTGATGCAGTAAGTAAAATAAAATTACCCTGTCCCTTGTTACATCTTCTGAACCCATAAGATGCAGTAGGAACGATAATTTTTCTTTACTTAAACCTTCCAGTGATTTCTCAATATGGGAGAGGGTGTACTGCCGTAAAAAGGCAATCTCAGCTTTACAATCTTTTAATGGAAAAGACTTTCTGAGAGATGCATTTTTATCCTGCAATACCCCATTCATCTCCCATACAGAGTTGGGAACCACTACCCATGAGGGTGGTGATCTTAACATTTGCAGAAATACAAGTCTGTCCCTTACCTGCCTGGCAGGGGCATTACATATTACTTCTACAATATCGCTACCAACCAGCTTAGAGAGCTTTCTGGATGCCAACTGACGGTTGCTTCTGACGGTGGAAAGAGAAATACCCAGCTTATGACTAATTTCCTTATCTGGGATGTCGAAATACGTCTCAGCAAAGGCGACTCCCTTTTTTCCATCCCACACTTCCGAAAAGAGTAAAGCTATTAACTCATCCAGTGCCGCTATACGGATCTCGTCATCAGGCTTATCACTGTCAGACAGTGCAGTCCATGCCATTTCCAACTGCTTAACCAGAGTAAGTACCATCATTTTCTCCTTTCCGAACTGTGTCTTCGTCATCTTTAATCGTCAATGGAATGTCCAAGAATCCTGTGTCTCTATTCGTCATCTTTTCAGAACTCACATATCCTTTTCTGGATAACACCTAGAGAAACCAAGCTTTTCCTGAAATTCAAAAACCTTTTCTAAGCTACTTGTCATTTAATTTAGTATCGACTGATGTACCCGAAACAGAATCTCATCATCATGGAAAATAAAAGCAGGAGAGAGATAGGATACTGGCAGAAATACTGAAAGGCTGAAAGATATCTACCAAAAAACAATATATGGTAGGGCAGTTGCAGGGAAACTACTGGATAGATGAGAAAGTACCCTTGATAAAGGGAAAGAACTGAACTGTAGATACCTGATACAGTACCCCACTCATATTGTAGACTAAAATATGAAACTGTATCTACAGCAAAAAAATACAGGGCATCTCTACCCTGAAATATGACTTGAATTATATATTGTATCTATCATCAATACCCCATTCAGCAACATACCGTTGTACCACTGTCATCTGGTGCAACAGCACTACTGTCATCAGCATCTACACTTATGTCTGTATCAGGCGAAATGTCAACTGCCATGACTGGCACAGAGCTTACCCCAATACTCAGCACCGTAGCGACTAAAAGCAATGACCTTACTACTTTTATCTTCATGTCATTTACTCCCCTTTCTCTATTTCTTTTCGGAATGATTCCTTTTCCTATCATCCTACTTTATCCATAGGTTAGGAAGAAGAAAACTATCTTAAAAGGGTGAAAGAGTACCCTGAGAGGGATTGGGTACTTTGGTGACTCTTAGTGTATTGGCTTTTTAAGGGTTGGGTGCTAGAGGGAGAGTACTGGGGACTGGAGAGAGAGTAGGGTGAGGTGAAGTGGGTTTGGAGGGTGGGGTGATATGGGTGTGGGTGGACATAAAAAAAGAGGTAAGGCTTTTGACCTTACCTCCTGTAGTTGTGACTTACCATGCAGTGTATTTTGTGTTACGCATGAATACATTATGTGGAGAATCCTTACTGCCATTAAATGGTGTCATGCCTTTTGTAACATCATACCAAGTATCCAATTTAGTAGAGAGCATGTCATCACAATCAATTGAATTGTCCTTTGCTACCCTGCTGAAACATTTGTATGTTTCATCAAAATAAGTAACAAATTCACCTGTACCCCAACGATTTGTAACTTTCTTTTCCTTTGCAGGTGTTAACGTTTTCAGTTCAGCTACCAGATTTTTGTAACCTTTATACTTGTTTTTGTTCATACGGGTTAACCATGATGCGAACTTAGGATTGTATTTCTGATACTTTGCAATATACTTCTTAACCCTGTTGTAAGAACTTGTGGCTTTTTTCCAAACCTTATTATAGTCATTCTTTCCTGGCTTTGTTCCAAAGTATGTGCGGTAGGATGGATATACATTCTCATCAGCTACAATAGCTGTATCACGCCAAACTTGATTGTAAAACATATAGATATAGTTGGCGTAACAAGCTGCCTTCCATGTTTTTCTTGCCTCTTTCAGTTCCGCTACTGTTTCTGGGGAACAAGCTGAGTCTAAGTTTGGTGTTGCAAAAAGCATGTTACACATCTGGAGTGCCCTGTAAGAATTTGTTTTCTTTCTGCAATCAAAAGTACCTACGTCTAAAACAGGAGCATTGTACCAAGGAGAGATTGCAATGTCATCAGCTTTGTCGATGAGGTACAGTACCCTTGACTGTACTTGTGAATCGCTGTGAGACTTCTTGGGTGTCAGCGTTGATGCACTGACTGGAGCTACCATTGTAGTAGCTACGGTTGCAACTGCAAGGGCTGTTGCGATGAGTTTCTTTAAGGTTTTCTTCAACATATTTTGACCTCCTTCTTTATTATATGTTGATCTGTTGTAGTTACTATACAGTACCCCATTCACCTGCCTGAGAATGGGAAAATACACTCTATAGAAATTACCATATCGTTTCTTGTAGCATACCATAGTTACTACTAAACTACAACTAATATCTGAAAAAGTATTCTGACGATGTAACACATAACTGTGTTGGATGTAATACTGTAGAATAATACCCCACTTATCAAGTAAAGGATGTCTGTATCTACTGATACCCGATAAAAATATCACTGTGTTTCCTTGCACCTTGTTATGTATTGTTGAATGTTGAAATCTGTACTTATAACAGGGAATAATGCCGGACTACTGCGATCTGTTACCAGAAACTATCGTATTCTTGATATGTAACACTGCAATGTATTGTCTATCAATACCCTACTCAGTATACTGGCTAATATTTAATAACTGTGTCTACTCATATCTGGATACCGCAGAAATACGGCATTCTTCTCTCTGTTCTGGAACTGTATGCTCCCTATATAGACTGTGTTTATTCTTACTACTTACTCCTGAATGCCTGTCTTATCATTCATAACTGTGTTTCTTGGATACTCTTTATTCTGTAAGTACATGATGGAAATGGGAGAGTAGACCTATCTGGTCAACTACCCCTATTCTTTGCATAGCCTTAGAATACCCTACTCATCCATGACCATAACTGGATATACTCGAAATGATTTCTGTGTTTCTTATCTACTACATCTCTTGTAAGTATAGGCAGAATCAGGATATTAAGACCTATCTGGTCAGTACCCCTGATACTTGGATGCTATTGGAATACCCTACTCATATACGGCTCTGCCTGTATCTATCTGGAATTATACCTGTGTTTCTTACCTGCTATCTATCCTGCAAGTAGAAGCAGAAGATTAAATATCAGACCTATCTGGTCAGTATCCCTGTTCCCTGCATAATCTTAAAATACCCTACTCATCCATGACCATAACTGGATATACTCGAACTGTTTTTGGTGTTTCTGATCTGCTCTCTATCCTGTAAGTATAAACAGAAGATTAGATATCAGACCTATCTGGTCAGTGCCCCTGTTCTCTACATATCCTTGGAATACCCTGCTCATATATGGCTCTGCCTGTATCTACTTGGAATCATACCTGTGTTTCTTACCCGCTCTCTATCCTGTAAGTAGAAGCAGGAGATTAGATATCAGACCTATCTGGTCAGTACCCTCTATTATCAGACTGGCTATTGAATACCCCATTCGTACTTCTCAGACTTTGACTGTACTCTCTGGGAATCTGTGCTTATCAGCTACCCTATATTACACCTGTTACCAGTGGAACCTTTATACTTGGGAGAATATACCTACTGGATTTCTGTATGGCATTGCTGGGGATTTCTTTCTTAACTGATCTGCTCTCTGCCTTTGCTGTACCTACTGCCTGTATCTGTTCTCTCATATCGGGAGAGTATCTACATAACTGGATATACTCGAAATGCAGATTCATCTACCCTTACTGAGACTGATCCCTTACCCTTTGCTTTCTGTCTCTCTCTGTAACCATAACTGCTTTCCTCTCTATATGGAAATCTTATCTACCCTACATACTTTGAGTATAGGCAGAACCAGTACAACTTATCTGGAAATATATCCTGACCACTATCTCTGCACTGCCTTAACAATACAGCTATTTCTCAATACTATGTATGGCTGAAATCACCACTCAAAAATAAAACTCACTAATATTAATATTGCTCCCTGACTGACCCTGACCTTTATTACTGACTCTCTATCTGTAAACTTTTAATCTTGCTGTTAATTTTGCTGTTCTCTTATCTACTGATATCCATTATTCTGCAACTGACTGTTCATGTAAGAATCCTATTCTGTATTAGGATTCATTACTAATGTCTTATATAGGACTGTTGTTGTATTTACTGTCTTTATAATAACTGTTGTAAGAACTATGTATGTAGCAATAACTGTTATCTATTCATCCTGTAATCTTATATGAAATCTAAACAGGGTTATTTTCTAAGTGTAATCCATAAGAATGGCTAAGGATGGAAGAAAAGCATATCGAACAGTCAAATAACAATATCAGTACCCCACTCATATATACGGAAATCCTTATACTGACAAAGAAAAACAATATCTTAAAACAGACAAATCATACATTTTACAGATAGCAGCTATGCCTCTTCCTGCAGGACAGTAGGCATGTTGAAACTTGTGCCTTATTCCTGAAATGAGAAAAAAGCATCCATCTGCCAGACGGCACTGCACAACTTCCCTTCTGCGAAGATATCTCTCATTTTTTACCAAAAGCAGGAGAACGGGAAAGTATTCTTTCCTATATATATGCAGACGGTAGGGCAGTTACTGCTGTGCTTGCAGATGAATGCTTTTATTTATGGAAAATGGAATCTGTACCTGCTGAATGAGGGCGGTAGCAGGGTTAGGACACCACTGGAACAGGGCAGTTAATTTCTGGGATTTTCAAGAAAAATATAAGAGTCATCAAACCGCAGGTTACGCTTCAAGGTAATGTAAACATCGGCAGATACCCTTCTGAGGTCACGCTCGCCTGTTTCCAGTTTACAGATCTTACCCTTGCTGAAGCCACATAACCTCTCTAACTTAGACTGTGAATACCCCACTCGTTTACGGTAAAACTGCAGGTTATGCCCAACTGCAGAACTGGTTTCCAGATAGGATATTGCCTTTTCCAGAACATCTACTGGAAATCCTAATTCCTGATACCCCATTGAACAGGTATGAAAATACGACTCAGATGGATAAGCATACGGCTGTTCTTTCATAACATACATCATTCCTTTTAGCTTCTTACCTGTATCTGTTTCCACTACTGCCTGTGTTTTAATATAGAAGTTAGGGTATCCTTCATATCTGTCCAGAGAACGCTCATCTCTTGGACTAATACGGTATATTGCAACAGGGACAGCACATCCTGACTGTTTCTTTACTGTAAGGAATGCATTCCCATTGATACCGCAGAATGCCAGAGTATAATCTTTCAATACCCCACTGGCTACAAATACGGAATCAGGGCATCTCTGGTAAAATTGTTCTGAATACAAGTTACTTCCATAAGCTATATAATAATTCATAAGTATCTCCTTTCATATAGTGGGGAGTATTTTCTCCCCACTGACTGTACTTTATTTTGGGACTCCGTTTCGCCATGCGCTGTCACCATCAAGCAGTGCAAGCATATGTTTTCTACAGGTCTTGAACTCATCACCGATTAAGTCCATGCGGAGCATCCAACATCGGAATGCATATTTAGGATTATCGGTACTTCTCTTAATCGGGCTGGCATATTTTACTGTCTGAGCCTGAGCAGTAATAGCAAGTACCATCTGGATGTATGCCTTAACCTTTCCTGCATGTAATGTGGAATTGAATAAACGGTATTCGATGGTGCCACGATAGAACTGGCTGTGCAAATTCAGCATATGGTATCTGGATGAACTGTAATGCTGATTTCTTGTACCTTCTGCATTCTGTTCCTTGTACCAGATACGGGCAAATTCTTCCAATGTACTGGGCTTTCTCTTATTCATAACTTCCACCATCTGCCTGTTTACTTTCTGGCAGTAGTTCTGGCGTGCTGGCTCAATCTTAAGAGCCTGTACCAGAAGATCTTCTTTAGCAGTAAAGATATTAATCAGGCTACGCAGATGCTGTGGTGTGAAGCTTTCCCCACCAACATGGATATGTAAGCCTGTGCTGTCATTTACCAGACCGCCTGCTTTTCTTAACTGTCTTACCAGTTCCTGTAACAGTTCAATATCAGGATAATGCAGGATTGGTGTAACCATCTCTACTTTGTAGGTTCTGTCTGATATCCAGTTCCCATTCTTACGCTGGGCATGAATGCTCGAGTCGTACATAAACTTCCATGTCCTTCCCTGCTGATCTGCTACTGAGTAAGCATCATAAGTACCACCGATGTACTCTGCCTCATTCTGGAAATATTTCGATGCTACAGTAGCCGCCCTTTTACGGCTCATACCCGTAAATTCAATTTCTACTCCGAAAGTATACTGTTTCATAAGTTCGTTCATGACTGTGTCCTCCTCTTTTGGTGTGTGTACTATACCTCTGAGGAGAGAGTGGTTCAACATGTAAGTCTTACAAAGATAGCTATATGAATTTGTGTACATCTGATACCCCACTCATGTCGATTGTTTATTTGTTGTATAAACAAAAACACACCGCACTGTAATCTTGTGCGGTGTGTATAATTTACCAATTTGCAGGGTCTAAACCTTTTACAGCCAATGGATAAAATTCTTCATAACTCATTATACTATAAACAGACTTTTTATTTGCTCCATCTATCCTTATTCTTTTATTTTGGGTTTTCTCTGCGATTAACTTGCGCAGGATATTTATATCAGGTGCATAAGCTGGAAAATTCAAAAACATAACTTCTTTTATGCCATCATGTACAAGATAGTACTCGTCAGATACATCCTTATTTCTGATGAATGCAACGTATTGTGCTATATCAGAATACAGATTGAGCAGGAATTTAATATTCTCATATTTATCCATAAACGTAGTATCATTCTTTGGAATTTCATCAGGTTTACTTTTATAGTTTACACCTATTCTACAACTAAAAATCCAATATCCTGTAAAGTCTGCCAATTTATCATGTAATGCCTGAAATTCATTTCTTCCGTAAACGGACTTATATCCCACGGTAGCAATGTATGGGGAATCTAAGTACAACAAGGTATCTTTGCAATTAATTTCTTTTCTGGCTACAACTTCTACATCCAGTTCATTGAAAGTTTTTATCTTATAATAATTATATTCATGAACAACACGTTTCCATATTTCTGTATTATTGCAAAATTGTTCCAGTGTTTCTTTAGTAATGCAGTTAGATAAATCTGCTCGAGCTCTGGCGTTAAAACAGCCTTGAAATATTAATGCAATTGCACGTTGGTATGCTGAAAAGGAATTCGTCTTTTTTACAACTTTGTTAAAATATTTAAACAATCCTCTGGAATATAGTATTTCTGGATGCTTAAAATCATCTACTAAAGAATTTACTTTATCTGCATACTTGGATATTTCACGCAAATAAATATAAATATCATAATTATAAATAGTCGGAAAATCTGGCACTTTGTATTTATTTCCATCAAATGGTATTTCAGGATGAGCGTCCAGATACTCATTGTATTTTTCATCCGCTTCTTGATACTTTTTATATGCTTTTGCATGGGAAGGTACTACTAAATTCCTTCCATCTTCAATCAATTTAGAAGATGAAACTTGTGGAAATAAATCTAAACAAATATCAGATTGTTCTGTTGATTCTGCAAGCCTGTGTATGGCGGTACAAATATCAGAAATGTCTTTTATAAATTCTTTATCATGATTGCATAATACTTCATAAATATGTGTCTGGTCAGGATCTGCATCATTAATGAAATACTGAGCATTTTCTTTTTTGGAAATCCCAACAGTTACTGCGCCTGAACCCCCAAATACATCGAGAAATTTATTGTAAGGTACTTGTTTTCCTAACTCGCTTACAAGATAAATTAGAGCCATGTTTTTCTTTCCCTGATACTGGAGAGGAATGATTGTCGGTGGTTCTAAATCTGCTAACTGTAAATAGAGCTGTGCATTAAAATCATTCTTCGGCGTCATCCCCCATTTAGTAAAAGAATTCAGAGATAATCCTATATCTCGGAGTACCTGCTTCTGAGCAATGTTATAGTAATCACCTTTACACAATTCATAAGCCAGTAAATAAACCGCCTGCTTGAACACTAATGGCAATGGTGAATTACTACAAGATTTTCTGAATTGATAATTCTTTAATACTTGCCGTAAGAGTTCAACTTTCTTGGAATAAAAAGGATTTGTTGTCACAAGTTCATATAAGATATCATATTCCTCTGGAGACAGTTTTGCGGCTTCGTATCTGACCGTACGTCGATAGCGTGAAGCAGGAACTTTCTCATTATAGTAGTTGTGAACTACTACAGCCTTAGTTTCATTGTCCATGGACATTTCCTCCGATAGTATAATTTGCTAAATTTAGTATAGCATATTGCAACTGTCGGAGATACAGAATGAGTCTAAATATATTTTGATTTTTTATAGAAACTACCTCTCAATGCCTTCTGTTATTCCTGTAAAAAAGCGAAGCGTCTTACCAGAAATAAAATAATAAAAAAGTAATGAGCACATATCCTCTACTGGGAATATCAATACTCATTACTTTTTATTCTGAGATGGATTTGATTATTTTTTGATTATTACAGGAATATGTATAGCGTGGAAGCCCCTTTCTTGCGGTATTTCCTGCATGTGTCGTGCGTTCAAGTCCCATCTTCTGCATTATTTTTTTACTCAAAAAAGGAAACTGATACAGTTTCCTTTTTTTCTGTTCTTATGACACAAAAGACATCAGATAACGGTAAATCTTCCATGTGGTTTCATTATCGTAATGAGTTCCGTCTGTTGTCTTATATCCCTGCTTTTTCAGATAAGAATAAAGATCTGCATATTTCGCACCGGCAACTTCTTTTTTCATTCTGGCATTGAAATCTTCGATTTCCTCATTTGTTACATAAGGATCTTTGGTTACCTGTCCCACTGCCACAATATAGACATCCGCTCCCTGCGCTTTCCATTTTGGAATCTCCTCATTCAGCAGACTGATATAATTTGAAATATTGTATACATCATTAACACCAAGCCAGACAAAAATATCTTCATTTCCTTTCATCTGCTCCTGCAAGGTTTTCAGGGCAGTATCTCTAAACCATTTATACCCCATTCCAACCTCACATATCCATGTGATGTTATCGTTCTCCACAACATCTTTCATCATATCTGTTCTGGAATCTCCGATCATAATAGTCTTTCGCATTACCGCCTCTGCCGGATCACTCAGTTCAGAATATACAACATTTCCCTGATTTCGTACATATGCCCGTATTCTGTAATAATAAGTCTTTCCTGAAACAGTACCTGTATCTGTATAACTGAATGTTGTATTGCCGGAAACTATATTGATTCTTTTATATCCTCTGTCCTCGGATTCTGACCGAAATATCTGATATCCTTCTGCAGTTTTGATTTTTTTCCATTTGATCAGGGTTCCGCTTTCTTCTCTCACTCTTATCCGGGTGATCACAGGTTTTCCGGGAGCTGTTTTTATCTCCAGTGCTTTCGATGATGGGCTGTACAGAGTTTTGTTTCCCTGTTTCAGATAAGAACGTATCTTATAAGTGTAGAGCTTATCTTCAGAACCTGTCAGTGTAAAACTGGTAATGTTCCTGTTCTTGATCCTTCCCACGCATTTGTATTTCCCGCAGGCTTTATAATACAGAAAAATCTGATAGCCGGAGGCCTTCTTTACTTTATTCCAGTTCAGAGTCACTCTGTTTCCGGCTGCTGTTCCGGACAATACCGGTGTTTCCGGTTTTGCAGATGCTGCGGATGCCGATACTGTTCCAAACAGCATTACCGCTATCAACCAAAATAAAGAGAAACTCTTTCTGATATATTTCACATGACATTCCTCCCATCTATAACAATTCATCTATAGCAATACCGGACTGTCCACAGTATTTTACGGAATTGCCATAATCAAAGAGCCGGCTCTGTAAAAGATATCTGCTCTCACATCGCCGGCTTGATTTTATACTGTTCTCAATTATTTTTGTATTATTTGACTTTCACGCTCTTCACTGCACTGTAACCTGTATATACCTTGGCAGATCCTACCATCTTATATGCGCGTGCTCTGAAATAATAAGTTTTACCACTTGTCAGTTTTGTCTTATTTGCGGTCAGCTTTGTAGTTCCTTTTACAACCGTACCCTTCTGGGATTTCTTGGATGATCCACAGTAAACATCATATCCATCTGCACCTGCAACAGCCTTCCAGCTTACGGTTGCCACACCTTTTTTGGTGGACTTCACAGAGATTGCCGGCTTTGTACCTGTTGCTGTAGCTTTCACTTCTGCGGAATTTGACCAGGATCTGAGGTTCTTATTGGCATCTTTTACCTGTACAGTTGCTGTAACTCTGTATGTATAGGCTGTTCCTGTAGAAATCACATTATCTGTGTAATCTTCTCCGAACTCTGCGTCAGCCAGATCACCATTATCCCATGTCTTAACAGTTTCATATGCACCGTTGCCTGTTTTCTTCTCCAGTTTGTAAGAAGCATCATCTGTACTGGATCCAACGTTTACCACGATCTGATCCCATGTTGCAGATGTGATGGATGCAGTTGCCTTCAGCATTTTGACCTTGGATGAAACCTTTGCATCACAGCTGAACTGCTGAGGTACGGCAATCCATTCCGGTGTAAAGTCAATAGAAGGTGTCTTACTCAGTGAGTTTCCGTCAAGGTATAAGGAAACTACCTGAGATCCTTCCTTGCTGTTTTCCAGTTTCAGATTTGTGATCTTATTGTTTCTAAGATCAAGGATTCCCTGAAATCCGGCACAGTTAAATGAAGTGATGGCATTATTGGAGGCATTGACTTCTGAAAGACTCTTTACATAATCAGTATCTCCGATGTTCAGTCCTGCATTTGCCTGTGTGGTAAATTTATTGGAGCTTGCATCTACGAAATCCAGATTCTTCAGATATTTCTTGGAAGGCATTACTACCTTTGTCAGTTTATTGCTTCCATACTTCACTACACGAAGATTTGTGCATTTGCTGAGATTCAGAGTTCCTGCAAGACTGTTATTACTCAGATTCAGATATGCAACTTTTGTATTCTTTGTAATATTTACAGAAGTAAGTTTGTTATTTGCCGCAAACAGATCTGTCGCATAGGTAAAACTTTCAATACCTTTCAGGTTGGAAATTCCAAGTCCTGAAACATCGATCGTCTTGGCTGCTTTGATCTCTGCCGCTGAAAGCATCTTATCCTTGTCTGTATCAATATTATCTAAAACATACTGGCGGAACTTTGCATCCGGGAAGTTCGCTGAACTGACTGCTACTGCTGATGATGCTTCAGCAGCATCAGACTGAAATTCAGATCCGTCCTCTACTTCCGGAGCTTCCTCTTCTGCTGAGCCAACAGACTGTTCTTCTACTGTTGATGTATCATCACTAAAATCAGCAGCCTGAACACTGATACCGGAAGTCATCATAGCTGCACTGATCATTCCTGCGACTAATAACTGATTTAATTTTCTGTTTTTCATCTTTCCCTCTCCTGTTCGTAATTTTCATACCTTTTGATACGATATAAAATTATCATATTCCATATCAATTTGCAACACATTTTTAATTATACTGTAATTATCTGGTAAATCTGTAAAAATAATTTACCCTGCAGTTACTTACTTCTCTTCCATTGTTTCTTTTTCCACTGGTGTTTCTTCCACCGGCTGTTCCTGTGCTGGTTCTGTTTCTGCTGTTTTCTCTGTCTCTGGTTCTTCCGGCTGTAATTCTTCTGCCGGTGTTTCTTCCGGCTCATTACTCCCATCTTCATCTTCATCTGAAGATACAGTGTCATTTTCCACATTCTTCGCCGGTTCCGGAGTCGGGCATGGCGTTCCGCAATACGGACAGAAACTTACATTAATATCTACCTCCCGCTCGCAGGACGGGCAGATTTTCTCTCCTTTCAGGTTCGCCGCATTATCCTTATACTCCCTGATTTTCAGATAATGCTGATCAATCTCCTGACATAAAGCACTTAACTCACTATCAATTCCATCACCCTGAGAATGTCGTCTGTAAACAATATCACCGATATCAACTTTGATTTTCTCAATAATACGCTCTTCTCCTGTGATTTTACTTCTTATCTTCTGCGCCTCGATCGTCTGCTCTGCGCGGGCACCTAATTCTCTTGTTGTCTTTCCCAGTTCCTTCGTTGTTTTTGAAAATGTCTTAACTAATCCATCAAAAAAATCTGTTCCCATAATATTTACTCCCTTCCATTATTGTCCTCATAATGCAAGAACAAAACTATTTTAATTAATGACTACCCTCCAGCAGGATTGGCTCCTGTCCGCGAAGAAGGATCTTCGGACCACCGTTTCCTTCTATGTATTCTCTTGTGATCACAACCTCTCCTATGCTGTCATCTTTCGGAATCTCATACATGATATCCAGCATATACTCTTCCAGTATCGCGCGAAGTGCCCTGGCACCTGTATCTCTCTCCAGTGCTTTCGCAGCAATTGCATGAAGCGCCCCGTCTTCAAATTCCAGTTTCACTTCATCCAGTGCAAGAAGTTTCTGATACTGTTTAAGAATCGCATTCTTCGGCTCCTGCAGGATCTTCACAAGCATATCCTCATTCAATCCGTCCAGAGTAAAGATGATCGGAAGTCGTCCGATAAATTCCGGAATCATTCCAAAACTGCGGATATCCTCCACTGTTACTTTCTGAAGCAAATGAGGATCATTATCATATTTATCCTTCAGGTCTGCATAAAAACCGATAGATGCCTGCTTGTTCAGCCTTTCTTTAATGATATTCTCCAGATCAGGAAAAGCACCGCCACAGATAAACAGAATATTACGTGTATTAACAGTTACAAGCGGTACCATTGCGTTTTTGCTGTTTGCACCTACAGGAACTTCCACCTCACTTCCCTCAAGAAGCTTCAGCATTCCCTGCTGCACTGCCTCACCACTGACATCTCTCTGGTTGGTGTTCTTCTTCTTGGCAATCTTGTCAATCTCATCAATGAAAATAATACCATGCTCGGCACGCTCCACATCATTATCTGCCGCTGCCAGAAGTTTGGAAACAACGCTCTCTATATCATCGCCAATATAACCGGCTTCTGTAAGAGAAGTGGCATCTGCAATTGCAAGCGGCACATCCAGAAGTTTCGCCAGGGTTTTAACCAGATAGGTTTTACCGCATCCGGTTGGTCCGATCATCAGCATATTAGATTTCTCAATTTCAATCTCATCCATTGTATCTGTTGCCACACGTTTATAGTGATTGTAAACCGCTACAGACATTACTTTCTTGGCTTTCTCCTGACCGATCACATACTGGTCAAGGGTTTCTTTGATCTTATGGGGAGCAGGAATATTTTTCAGATCCAGAACCGGTTTTTCCTGTTTCTTTTTCTTTTTTTCTTTCTTTGGCTGCTGCACCGGATTCTGGAAGCTGCCCAAATCGATCATACTCACATTCGGCATATTCAACAGGTCAGAATAATTGAACTTACCCTCATTAAACTGCTGATTCATAGAATTAAAGCTCTTCTGCATACAATCTGTGCAGACATGTATGTTATTTGGAAGTTCGATCATCGGACCGGCCTTGCTCTCAGGTCTGCGGCAGAGAAAACAGAATTTTTCGGATTTGTTTCTCTTTTTCTCTGTATCTTCGCTGCTGTCTATTATTTCATCATCATTATAGTTCTCGCTCATAATGACTCCTTTCTATATCCTCTTATTCGTAACAGTACAGTGCTCCTGCAGGATAGCAGGCTGCTGGATCATTACGCTTATTTAACTGAATTATATCATACAATTCCCTTATAACAAAATGAAAGTTTTATAAACACAAAAGGAATCGTTACTGTTCACTGATAATATATAAAAGACACCGCCGCATGGGCGATGTCTTTTGTTTTATTCATTGTCCGGTCTGGTGCCGAGAGTCAGCTCTATAGTATTTTCTTCATATTCCCCATTAGTGGCTCTTGCAATAACTGCCTCAATCTTCTCTCCCGATTTATAATACTGCAGCTTATCCAGCAGATCATCACCATCACTGACTTTCTGTCCGTCGAATTTTACGATGATGTCGCCTTTACACATACCTGCCTCCTGTGCCGGAGAATCATCCTCCACACTTCTTACAAAGGCGCCTGTGGGCATATTATACATCTCAATTGCCTCTGTGGTCAGATTGGCAAGACTTACTCCCAGATATCCTTTTTTGCTGCTGTCTACTTTCTCCCTGGTCTCACGATTCATCAGTTCTTCCAGAATAGGCTTTGCCTTGGAAATAGGAATGGCATATCCCATACCTTCCACAGCACTGTCTGCGTATTTTGCAGAATTGATGCCAATCAGCTCGCCTTTCATATTCAAAAGTGCACCACCACTGTTACCCGGATTGATTGCCGCATCCGTCTGGATCAGTCCTGTACTGTTCGTTCCGTCATCTGTAGAAATCGTCCGGTTCAATGCACTTATCCAGCCTGATGTTACAGACTGACCATATCCAAGCGCATTACCGATCGCAACTACCTGCTGCCCTACTGCCAGATCATCCGAACTTCCTATCTGAGCAATCTTGATCTGATTTAAAGTATCCTCAGGGATATCCGATTTCTTCACCGCAACTACTGCCAGATCATTATCAGCATCTGTACCCTTAATCTTGGCACTGACCGCATCCTCTACATTCAGATCTCCATTATCTCCCGCATTCACAGTCTCTGTCTCTGCATTTGCCACATCATCCCCGATAAAGCAGACACTCAGAGTTGTAGCTCCATCCACCACGTGATTATTCGTTGCGATCAGAAGCTCATCATCATTATCTCCAACGATAATCCCTGAACCTGTTGACGCACTCTTATATTGGTGGGAACTATATCCGAAAAAGCTTGGTATTTCCTGAACACTGACCGTAGTGATCGCAACTACAGAAGGCATGGAAGCCTGAGCCACTGCTGCTACTGTTCCATTCTCAGAGTCAGACAGCACCTTATCGGCAGTGCTGTCATCTGATGCCGTTTCCTGAAGATCCACACTGTCTGTAGTTTTAATCTGCACCGAAGACTTACCTGTATTCAGGAATCTGTCTGCTGCAAAATTTGCCGCCTGAAATACAACTGCCGCCACCAGGCCAAAGATCACAGCCAATGCGATTGTCGCCCCTGCTTTTTTCTGAAAAGAATTCTGATTTCTTCTGTGTCCAGAGGGACCGGATGGTTTCAAAACAGTTCCCTGTTCTTCATGGAACTGATAATGTTCATATCTGGGCTGCTGACCGGAATCATCTGTTTTTTCACCCAGGTTTCTTTCATCATTCATGTAATCTGCTCCCTTCTGTTCCTGTATTACTGTTTATCTGAACACTCCCCGAAATAAACAATGATCTGTAACTGTTTTATTTCTGCACAGTTACAGCAATTCTTCTCCTGAACTCTGGAATCAGTATATCAATTAATTGTGTTCAAAATGTGACAATTATCGTAAATTGGCGTGTCTTAAGGTTATCCGCTTACCTTTATTTTCTGTTCCAGTAATATGGACTCATGGTACATGCAAGAACAACTTTCCGGGGAAGTTTTCTGTATCTTTTCCCCAGGAAATATCCTGCATATTTCATTCCGCTCTGCCAGATCAGCTGAGGAATCAGCCAGAAGTGTCCCGTTCTTATCAGATAGCCCAGGCTTCTTTTTACCAGACGGATTCCCTCTCCCTCAGAAGGTACTCCTTCAAAAATTTCCGGATGCTCTGCCTGGGATACTCCCAGATCGAAGTTTCTGTGGAACTGCTGTTTTCCGGAATAATTATGGGAATGATATACTCTCGCATCTGCCGCATAGACAACTGAATAGCCTTTCTGAATCATTGTTCCGGCACAGATCATATCTTCATTGAAAATCGCCCGCTCTGTAAAACCGCCTGTTTTCTGATAAATCCCTTTATCATAGGCCGCACACACATTAGAACAGAAATAGGTCTTGATCCCGTACTTATCAATATCAGCCAGCGACTTTACCGAGGACTGCTCCGGATAATTAAAAGAACGGGTATAACGTTCCAGAAAGCGACAGTCTGCCCTGGGTAATTGTCTTGCATAGGCTGCTCCTGCACCCGGATTTTCACTGACAGCACAGACAAGATTTCCAATTACTTTTCTGTCAGCAGGGAGAGCATCCTGTGTCATAAAGATCATAATATCTGCATTCGAAAGTTCTGCTGCCCTTCTTCTGGTTCCGCCATGATCAAAATCCTTCTGTTCCAGGTGATGAACCTCAAGGATCGGACATTTCTCCCATTCTCTGTTCCAGTACTGCTCTCCCGTATTCATAACCAGAATCCTGCGGGGACGATATTCCTGTTCTTCCAGCCTGTGCAGCAGTTCTCCAAATTCTCTGCCGGGACGATAGGCTGGAATGATTACATCAACTGTCGCAGTGTCATTATATTTTTCCTTATGCGTCATCCTCAACACTCCTTATCTGAAAAGAGGACCATCCTTTCCAACAGATGGTCCTCTTTTCTATTATTTATATTTTTATAGCAGTTCCCTGTTACTGTTCTTCAGAACTTGCTCCGGAATCTGCTGCTGAATCATCGCTGAATCCATCGTCGCCGCCGGTCTCATCTCCACCGGTGTCATCGCCGCCGCCGGTCTCATCTCCACCGGTGTCATCGCCGCCGTCGTAGTCTCCTCCACCGGTGTCATCGCCGCCGTCGTAGTCTCCTCCACCAGTGTCACTGCCAGTGTCATCGCCGCCATTATCATAACCGCCATCATAACCGCCGTTATCATAATCACTGTCATAATCGCCGCTGTTATCCGTACTGCCGGAGGTATTATCGCCGGACCATACAAAAGTGTCATTTGTATTTGTGGTATCAGTGTCCTGTGTCGTAGTCTTGGCTGCATCATCCAGCTTACTTTCTCCGCCGACGATCTCAAGTATCTTATTACTGCGGGCCACTACCTCAGAAGACGGAGTATAATCCTGATCATCATACAGGAACTTGTGAAGTTCAACTACATTGTTCTCAAGATCAGTAGGAACAATAATACTTCCCTTGATATTGGAGAATTTAAACTTCTGCGGGAATCCCGTACTGTCTGTAAATTTATATCCGATCAGAGTCGGAATAAGTCCCAGGATATCCTGTTTTGAAAGAGATGTTGTGACCATCGGGAATACATCATCCATAATCTTAAAGATAGAAGAAAGACCTGCTATCTTCGCCTTGTCAAAGAGCATTCCAAGTACTCGTCTCTGACGCTCTGTACGTCCCATATCCAGACTTGCAGTATAACGGATACGGCAATAGGATGTCGCCTGTACACCGTTCAGATGATAAGTTCCCACAATTGCTTCCTGATCTTCCGGCTTTGGCTCCGGTTTCTCGATCGGAGTGTAATCTTTTCCTGTCAGCTTGGATGTTTCCACGCAATAGTTATTCATATGTTCGATTTCCGCATAAGATAACGGAATATCAAGACCGCCAAGATCATCTATCACTTCTACAAGTGCGGAAAAATCAGCCGTCGCATAATCGGAAATATCCAGATCCAGGTTTGTATTTAACATAGTGATCGCCTGTTCCGGACCACCCAGCGCATAGGCTGCATTTGCCTTCGTGTAGGTATCATCTCCAACATTGAGAAGTGTATCTCTGTACACGGAAACCATACGCACTTCTTTTGTATCGTTGTTTACACTCACAATGATCATGGTATCACTGTTCTGTGCAGAATACTGGGAGCCTTCCCCTCTGGTATCAATACCAAACAGCACATAAGTCTTGTAGCCTGTCATCTTTGGTGCTTCCTGGTTTACGACTATTTTTTCCTTTTTCAGTTCCGGCTGCTTAATCTTATCCAGCCTGGAAGAAATCTGTCCATACACATACAGCCCGCCAATAAACAGCAGCAGTACAATGATTTCAAGCACAAACAGTACTTTTTTCTTTTTTCCTGGTTTAGCCATGCCTTTTTCCCCTTATCTTAATATGCATTTTTGTTTATAAATCCCTTGAAAAATGTAAGGAATATAATCTTGATATCCAGCCCTATGCTCCAGTTTTCAATGTAATAAAGGTCATATTCGATTCTTTTTCTTATGGATGTGTCTCCGCGGTAACCATTCACCTGAGCCCAGCCGGTAAGTCCCGGGCGAACCTGATGTTTCACCATATATCTCGGGATTTCTTCTCTGAATTTCTCTACAAAAAACGGCCGCTCCGGTCGTGGTCCCACAAGACTCATGTTACCCTTCAGTATGTTGAAAAGCTGTGGCAGTTCATCAATACTGGTGTGACGCATAAACTTTCCGATGGGTGTTACTCTTGGGTCATTCTTTACTGTCCATGCCTTCTTCTCTTCCGATTCCGGCTGTACTTCCATGGAACGGAACTTGTACATCCGAAAAGTCTGGTTATGAAGTCCAACCCTCTCCTGTTTATAGATCAGTGGTCCCGGTGATGTCAGCTTAATGATAACACACATTAACAGCATCAGCGGTGAGGTTACTATGATTCCAACAATAGATCCTGCAATGTCCATCGCCCGCTTGACCAGTGCATTGAATGTATTGTTCAACGGTACATAACGGATATTGATAACCGGAAGTCCCAGTATGTCTTCTGTATATGGTTTTGTCGGAATGATCTTATTATAATCCGGGATAAACTTGGTGTGTACTCCGGATTTTTCACACAGTGCTACAATCTCTTCCAGGCGGTAATATTCACTTAAGCCCAGAGTGATCGCTATTTCATCCAGCCGGTTCTCCGGAAGTATTATATTCAGATTGGCAATCCTTCCAAGAACTTTGATTCCCTTGTACTCTGTTCCTGCCGGAACATTGTCATCCAGTATTCCGCGGATCACATATCCCCACTGAGGATTGGCAAGAACTCTGTCAATATATTCCTCTGCTGCGCGGCTGTATCCCACACAGATCATCTGTTTCTGATTCAGTCCCTTCTCTCTCATATTTCTCAGAAGAGCGAAAATCAACATTCGGGCACACCACTGAAGCACAATATTGATTACATAAAACATAATATAAGTAGAACGGGAAAAATCGCTCTCATCTATCATGTAAAATGTAAACATCAGAATAAGGAGCCCAAGCGAGTTGGCCTTTACAATATTAGCCAATACAAGCCGACGCCCCTGCATCCGCATGGGAGTATACAATGTGAAAGCCTGATACAACAACAGATAAACCGGTACAATAAAAACCAGCATCAGCATATACTGCTGAAAGCTTCTGGTTCTGACTGCTGTTGCTGCCATAGGACCAACAAAACGGATCAGCCATGCCAGAAAATATGACAGTACCAGTACAATTGCATCAATGATCATATGGAGACGACTGAAATTCTTTTCATTGTCCTTTAGCAATCTTTTGTCACCTCATTTTTTTATCGTTTCTATATTATAATAGTTGTTTTATAAAAGCAATAAAAATTTATCTTTCTTTCTTATCATCCGCACAAACGCCTGAAGATATTCACCCACAATTCAACTTGAATCCTAAAATAGTTTGACAGATTTTGAAATTTAAAAGGTATTTTATGATTTTTTTTACTGATCTGGAATCCATTCTTAATTCCCGCAATATACTCTCTTCCGAATCCTTTCAGCGTAAAAAACAGAATTTTGATTCCAAATCCTGCAACAAGAAACGGAAGATTGATAATAATCTGTAACACCGGCATATTTTTGTATATCAGATAAATATTATTTCTGGAAGAATACCGGATCTTGAACTGATTATATCTGGATCCGCTGGTACCGCTTCCCACATGGTATACCATGGCATCAGGTGCATACCAGTTTTCATATCCGTAGATCCTGGCCCGGTATCCCACGTCCATGTCCTCCAGATATGCAAAATGTTCTTCGTCAAAATATCCCAGTTCATCAAAGATCTTCTTTCTGTAAATAGCAGCTCCTGCGCAGGAAGCAAAAATCTTCTCTTCCTTTTCATAGGTATGGATATCTTTCCCTTTACCTCTCGCATAAGCCCATCCAAGAGCGCAGTAATAGTTTCCTGCATCATCCAGCCTGTCCCTGTCATGAAACTGAATCATTCTGGCAGCACAGGAGAAAGCTTTGGGATGCCTTTTGATGGCTGACAGCATTTCTTCTATAAAATTCTCCGTTACTTCAATATCATTGTTTAAAAGCAGTACATAAGGTGAACGTGATGCTCTGATCCCTTCATTGACCGCTTTACAGAATCCGAAATTCTCCGGCAGTTCGATCAGATGGACCCATGGATACCTTGCAGCAACAAAAGCACAGCTTCCGTCATTTGATCCATTATCCACAAGAATTACATCAAAATTGCTTACAGTCTGACACTCCAGACCTGCAAGTACGCCATCCAGATAAGCCATCCCATTAAAATTCGGAATGATCACTGATACTTCCTGCATGATTTCCTCCCTGTCTTCTCTTTTTTCTGTCCTGCTTCTGTCTCCATTCCCGGGATTGGCTTCAGAGAATAATTCCATTTGGTAAGAGACAGGTTTTTGTTATAACAGGGATCTCCGTTTTTGAGAATGTCTATCCAGTGACATCGCATATATTCAATCTCCGTCTGAAAACGGCGCACTTTCTCCTTGCTGTCCTCAGCTCCTCTGGTCTTTGATTCCATATGATAAAGCTTCGCATAGGGATCATATACGATCAGATAGCCGTTTTTTCTTACTTTCAGGCAAAGATCCACATCATTAAATGCCACAGCCAGTTCTTCTGTAAATCCTCCTGCCTGCTCAAAAACCTCTTTCTTCATCAACAGACAGGCGGCAGTCACTGCACTCATATCCTGAAGAAGGGATGCCTTATGCAGATAGCCGGTACGGTCCGCAGGCATATCTACGAACATATGCCCCGCAATACCGCCCATTCCGATCACACATCCTGCATGCTGGATCGTATTATCCGGATAAATGAGCTTTGCTCCGACACCGCCCACTTCCGGACGCTGACACACTCCAAGCATTTCTTCCAGCCAGTCCGGATTGATGGATTTTACATCATTATTCAGGAAAAGCAGATATTCTCCCTTTGCATGCGCCGCAGCAAAGTTATTGATGGCAGAATAATTAAATTCTTTTCCCCATCTCAAAAGATGGATCTTCCGGTTTCCGGAAAGCTCTTTATAATATCGGAAAATCTCATCAGTGGTACTGTTATTCTCCACGATTATGATTTCAAAATTCTGATAACCGGTATTCTTCTCCAGCATTTCCAGACAGGTCTGAAGAGTCTCTTTCTCGTCTTTGTTTGGTATGATAACAGACACCAGAGGTTTTCCCTGCACCGGATATTTCACCCGGTAAAAGCCCAGATCCTGTGTATGGCTTACCTCGCCTTTTGTACCTGTTCTCTCAAGATGAGCTTCTATTGCTCTCTTGCCGGCTTCAAATGCGTACATTTTACTGGCAGGATTATCTGCAGTGGAGGCTTTGTGTGTTCTCCAGTGATACAGGATTTCCGGAACATGTAAAACCTCTCCGGCATTCTCCGTACAGCGGAAGATAAAATCGTAATCCTGGGCTCCGTCGAATTCTTTTCGGAAACCTCCGGCCTTTTCTACAATACTCTTTCGCACTACAAAAAAGTGGCAGATATAATTATTGGAACGCAGGAGATCCAGATTAAAATCCGGTTTCAGATGTGGCTGAAAATGCTCGTCCAGTTCTGTTGTAACCTTATCCTCGTCTGTATAAAGCGCATCTGCCTGCGGATGATCCTGCAGTATTTTCACGATCTCATATAATGCATTGGGTGCCAGCAGGTCATCATGGTCAAGAAGCCCCACAAATTCACCTTTTGCCATTGCAAACGCGCGGTTTGTGTTCTCTGCAATGCCAAGGTTCTCTTTGAGATTGCAGAATCTCACCCGGGAATCTCCGGCTGAATATTCTGCCAGTACTTTCTGCATCTCCTCATTGTCAGGACTTGCATTTACGATACACAGCTCCCAGTTTGAATAAGTCTGAACGATCAGTGATTCTATCATCTGTCTCAAAAATTCTACAGGTGTCTGATAAGCCGGAACTGCAATGCTGATCAGCGGTGAATAATCAAATTTCTGTTTCCTCTGTGTTTCCAGTGTTTCCTCCGTCGGAATGTAAGCCCGGTACCATGGACCATATGGTACTTCTTCCGGTTCAAAACGTTCATGCAGCCTGATCCAGAATTCCTTTGGTCCATAATGCTTCATGTAGCGGAACCCTTTCCGGATCGTATAGGGGGAAAGCTTCCTGAACATTTTCGTCCACTGGATTTTTCCTCCTGCAGATGGTTTTTTACTCATATGATAACCTCGATTTTTACTATGATTTTTTATTTTAACATTGTATGATATTTTTTGCAAGAAAGGAGAGAAATGTGTTATACTGTTATTGTTTTTATGTTATCGTTTTTATGTAACTGTTCACATACAATGAACAGTTACTTTTCAACATTTTTATGCACAGGAGTATTATATACCATGATGATAAAGAAAAAAAGAATCACTGCAGCCCTGCTGGCTCTGGGACTTGGTGCTGTCACCATATTTTCACAGTTTCCGGTATCTGCTGCTGAAGAAACAGCTCAGAATACAGACGCCGCCGCACAGACAGCAGATCCGTCTGTCGTAGTCACCAACGGTATCGACGGATGGCCCCAGGCTTCCGATATTTCGTCTGCCGCAGCAATTGTAATGGAAACTTCCACTAACACAGTCCTGTATTCCAAAAATGCAGATCAGCCTCTTTACCCTGCAAGCGCAGTCAAGATCATGACCTGCCTGGTTGCTCTTGAGAACAGCAGTCTGGATGAACAGGTAACCATGACTGCAACCGGTGTTTCCGGTGTTACTGACGGAGGAGCCAATATTTCCTCACAGTTAGATGAGGTTTTCACCATGGAACAATGTTTATATGCCATCATGGTTGCCTCTGCCAATGATATCGCACTGCAGGTAGCTGAACATGTGGGAGGTTCTGTGGATGCTTTTGTACAGATAATGAATACCCGGGCACAGGAACTTGGCTGCACCAATACTGTCTTTACCAATCCTACCGGTCTTCCTGATGAGAACCAGCATATCACCGCCCATGATATGGCTCTGATCATGGAAGCAGCTATGGCAAATGACACTTTCCGCACCATTGCAGCAACTACTTCCTATACACTTCCGGCAACAAATGTTTCCGGCGGTGAACGTGTACTCACAAACAATTTTACCATGATAAACAGCACCAGCGACGGTTATTATAAACCCTGTATCGGCGGTAAGGAAGGGTACACAGAAGCTTCCGGAAGTACCCTGGTATGTGAAGCTTCCAAAAATAACATGAAGCTGGTATGCATTGTATTAAATGGCGCATCCGGTGTTACCGATAATGAAGCAATCGCGCTTCTCAATTATGGTTTTGACAATTTTGCACCCCTTACCATCGCAGACGATGATTTTAACCGTCTTTCCGGTGGTACAGTCATTACACCAAACGGTGCCACAGAAGATAATCTGACCACAGAAGATACTTCTTCTGACGGACAGATCACACGCCAGTATTACTTTGGAGGAACTCCTGTAGGAACTGCTATTCTGGAAGACGCAGAGCAGCAGACAAATGATGCCGCAGTAACCGGTCAGAAGAATATGGAGGCAGCACAGGCATATTCTGCTTCCCATACAACTGCTCCTTATTATATCATCGGGGCGATCGGGGCAACATTCCTGCTGTTTTTCCTGTTCCTGATGATCAAAGTGATCAAATCCTAAAGCCTACTTCTGAATACCAGACAGTAACCATTTCTTTGATAGATAAAATAGATAAATTTAAGGGACTTCCGCAAAAGCTTTTCATGCGGCAGTCCCTTTATTTCTTTTAAGGCAAGATTAAAAATGCCCAGCAGGCAAATGGCGAAATCACCAGCAGTACAGTCAGTACTCTGTATATCAGACTCCGCACCTTTTCATTTTTCACTGTTTTTGTCAGAATATTATTCCAGCCCAGCGTAACAAAGTACATCAGAGGATATAATGCAGGCATAAGATATCTTCCCTGTGGCTGATTATCACTGTAATAAACATAATACAGAAACAGAAATACCGGAATCATAATCAGAAATACCATCATCAAATGGAAAATACCTTCTTTATTCCACTCTCGGGATATCACCTTTGTTTTAATCTTCCATCTGTCATTTCCAACTGCTTTCCGCTGTGCAACATACATTTTTTTTCTCAGATCAAATGTCTCTTTTACAAAAAATACACTGATGATCCCAACAGCAAAGAACAGCATATACAGTTTGCTGACCGTATATGGCATATAAATTTCCATCTGTCCAAAAGTACCGATGAAACTTACACACACTGTCAGAATCCAGTTATGATACCAGCCGGGATCCTGATAAAGGATAATATCTTTCCAGTTCCATCCCAGCTTTGCAGGCGTCGGATACAGTGAAGGTCTGTAATCCTTCTGAGCATATTTTTCCGCACATTCCGCACAGGATTTCCTTCCCAGGAAATCTCCGTTATACAAAACTGCGTTACGGATGAACCACCAGCCGCAGAGAATTAAAGTAACTGCTGCGATCACTGCTCCTCTGCTGAAAAGGAAACGAACTCTCTGTGAAAAAGCTTCTTCTCTGCAGAGTAATACCGTAAAACAGAAGAAGAAAAAACTGCAGAGTATCCAGCCATACGCATTATAATAAGATAATGCACATACAGCCATTCCCACTGCAAGGAGTATACAGTTTTTCCATGTCCAGTCTTCTCTCAGATAAGAGGCCCATGCATACAAGATCATGGCTGCTGCCAGCAGTGCCAGTGAGTCTGTATTCACATAAGTTCCCATAAAGATTGCCTGCGGCATAAATCCTGCCAGTGCTGCAAACAGCCATCTAACTTCTCTGGAATATTTTTCTTTCGGAAACAGTTTGCCCGAAGCTTTCACAACAAAATACACTGCACCTGTGACAAACAGTACATCTGCCATACGTGCAATTTTGAACATGGAGTATCCCGGATCTGCAAAAAGCCGGGATATTCTCATAAATAATGCAGACACCATATAAGATACAACCGGATAATATGCATAGGAAATTCCCCACACTTTATTCCTGACAACCGGATCATCTCCCCCCGGAAGAGCTCCATGATGTTTATAAATGTAATCTGCAACATAATATCTCATCTGTTCATCCGGCCCTGAATTAAAAGGCTGTGTCATCGCCCAGGTTGTCAGCAGGATAAACGCCAGAAATACAAAAATGAAAATTTCTGTTTTTTCATTGATCTCTTTCTTTTTCTTTAACATATCTTCTTTCACATTCATTTTATAGCAATTTCATCTTCAGATTCTTTTCAGAGAAAAGTCCTGGCTCTTCAGAGTGAGATTGGGGTTATAATAAGGATCTCCGTTCTTCAGGATCTCCGGCCATTTTTTCTCAAAGGTGGCAATTTCTTTGTTAAATCGTGCCACTTTTTCCGGAGTATCCTCAAGACCTCTGGATTTGGATTCATAATGGTATAATTCCGCATATGGATTATACACGATCAGATATCCCGCCTTTCTCAGCTTCATGCAGAAATCAATATCATTAAATGCAACAGCCAGTTCCTCTGAAAGTCCTCCAACTGCATCAAATGCAGATTTCTTCACCATCATGCAGGCAGCTGTAACCGCACTGTAATCCTGTGCACAGATAATTCTGTGACAATATCCGGTGGTACCTCTCTTCTGCTGGACAAAACAGTGTCCTGCAATTCCGCCAAAACCGATCACAACACCTGCATGCTGGATCGTATCATCCTCATAATAAAGTCTTGCACCCACTGCGCCTACATCTTTACGCATGCAATAACCCAGGAGTTCTTCCAGACAGTCCGGATTAATGATCTCTGTATCATTGTTAAGCAGAAGCAGATACTCACCCTTTGCAAAAGATGCACCATAGTTATTAATGGCAGAATAGTTAAAGACTCCGTCCCAGTATACCATGCGAACCTTCGGATTCTCTGCCTCCAGTTTTTTGTAATATTCAAAAGTAGCAGAATCTGTACTGTTATTCTCTACAATAATGTACTCATAATTTTTGTACGTAGATTTCTGTTCAATGGATTCCATACATCTCTTCAGATCATCAATATGGTCTTTATTCGGAATAATAATAGAAATCAGCGGATCATGATCTCTGATAAACTTCGTTCTGTACAGCCCCAGATATTCACCCTTAAAAACCTCTGCGTGGATTCCTGTTCTCTCATAGTGAGCCTGTACTGCACGTCTTCCGGCTTCAAAGGCATAAAGCTTGCTCTCGGGATTCTCTGCTGTGGAGTCCTCATGGCAACGCCAGTGATACAGGATTTTTGGAATATGACAGATTTCTTCATCCTTTACTGCTTCCACACAGCGTAACACAAAATCATAATCCTGTGCACCGTCAAACTCACTTCGCAGCCCGCCAACTTTTTCAATTACTTTTCGTGATACCACAAACAGATGGCAGATATAATTGACCGTACACAGCAAATCCGGATTATAGTCCGGTTTAAAATGCGGCTGAAAGAATTTATGTCCATCCATAGACATCTTATCTTCATCTGTGTAGATCACCAGTGTCTGCGGTTTCTCATTTATTGCTTTCACACATTCAAATAATGCATTCGGCGTCAGCTCATCATCATGGTCTGCAAAGGCAATGAAATCACCTGTTGCAATTTCAATGGCACTGTTGGTATTCTCTGAAATCTGAAGTGGCTCCTCATGAGAAACGTATTTAATTCTGTTATCCTTCGCTGTCAGTTCTTTTAACAATTCCGTCAGCGGTGACTGTGCGCCGCTTCCGTCAGAGAAACAAAGTTCCCAGTTTGAATAAGTCTGTTCCTGAAATGATTCTGTCAGTCTTCTGAGATATTTCTCCGGTGTCTTATACAGCGGTACTACAAAAGAAATCTTGGGTCTGTATCCAAAGGATGTTTTCTTCTGTTTCTCCAGTTCGTTCCTGTCCGGCAGATGATGTCTGATCCATTTCTGATAGGATGGCGGTCCCTGACGTACATTTTTAACCTTTGTCACTACCTTCTCAGCAAGAGCCGCCGCACCCTGAGATTTCCAGTAGCGGATTCCTTTTTCTACATATTTGTCTAATTTCTTTGCCAGAATATCAGCTTTTCTCAGAGGAACCACATGTACAGTTTTCTTCTCGCCTGCATAAAACACTACATACAGGCATTTTCCCGAAACGTTGGTGATCTCAGAGAAGAATCCTGTCTTTCCCGGATCCTGTGCTTCTTCAAACAACTGGTTGACATCCACCCTGTCTGTTCTCTGGATTTCAGCGGCAACCGGCTTTTTATCCGCATCAAAGATACGGACAGTCACAGGCTTCGGTGCAATGGCCCACCCTCTGATCCGTACAGTTCCCTGTTCTGCACTCTCTTCTTCAAAATATACCTGCGGTTTATCTCTTTTTTTATCCAGTTCACCGGCAGTGATGGAAAACCAGACATGTTTTTTATCCGGAAACTTCTCATAGATCACAAGCTTATGATACCCCTCCAGATTTTCCGGTATCTGAACAGTTGCCGTAATCTGTATTCCCTGCATTTTCTCCGGATCTTTAAAACGTTCCAGTGCACTTACATTTTCATTTTCTTTCACAGACACCTTCAGTTTGTGCTGATCCAGATATGCCTCCATCACCGCATCTTTCGGCCAGTGTCCCTGCACAATATACTGTGTCCTGTCTGATAAATGAAATCTTTCTCTTACTACTTCAAATATTTCCTTAGGCATGTTAATCTCCGTTCTTCTCCTGTTTTCTCAGAGAACAGTCTGTGTTGTTTAATGTCAGATTGGGATTATAATAGGGATCTCCTTTCAGGAGCTCTCTTTCCCATTTTCTCCGGAAACAGTTTACTTCTCTGGAAAAACGCAGCTGTTTCTCCGGTGTATCTTCCATTCCTCTGGATTTGGATTCATAATGATACAGTTCTGCATACGGTGTGAATACAATTTTCACTCCATATTTTCTCACTTTCATACAGAGGTCAATATCATTAAATGCAACCTTCAGCTCCTCGTCAAATCCTCCAACTGCTTTAAAAACAGAAGTCTTTACCATCATGCAGGCGGCAGTGACTGCACTTATCTCCTGCACACAGCGCAGACGTCCCATATATCCTTCCGCATCCCGGGGAAGTTTACATAATACATGGGCAGCAACTCCACCAAGACCAACTACCACTCCTGCATGCTGAATGGTATCATCCGGATAATACAGTTTCGCACCGACCATTCCCACGTCTTTTTGCTGACAAAGCTGAAGCATTTCTTCAAGCCAGCTCTCTGTAATGATCTCCACATCATTGTTAAGAAACAGCAGATACTCTCCCCGTGCCTCTCTTACTGCAAAATTATTGATCGCAGAATAATTGAATTCTTTTTTCCATGTAAGGATCCTTACATTTGGGTATCTGTTTTTCAGTGTCTCATAGTATACAAAGGTTTCTTTTTCCACACTGTTGTTCTCAACAATAATGATCTCGTAATTCTTCCATGTTGTCTTCTCTTCTATGGATGAAATACACAGTTCCAGATCATTAATGTGATCTTTACTTGGAATGATCACAGAAATCATCGGTTCGCCGGAAATAGTCAGATGGCTTCTGTACCATCCCTTCTTGTCTGCAAGTTCCGCTGTTGCAGAAACCTCCGCCCTGCGGTAATGCTCCTCCAGTGCCTTTCTGCCTGCTTCCCAGTTTTTCTTCTCCTGTTCTTCTGTGATCAGGTTCTCTGCTTTCATGGAATGACAGAGGATCTTTGGAATATGCACAATATTCTCTGCCTGCTCACTGCATCTTAAGAGCATATCATAATCCTGTGCACCATCATATTCCGGATCAAACTTTCCGGCCTGTTCCAGAATTTCCTTCCGGATTGCCCAGAACTGTCCGATATAATTATTTTCCCTTAATCTGAACAGATTGAAATCCGGCTTGAATTCCGGCTCAGAATAATGTTTTCCGTCTGCGCTGATCTCATCTTCATCTGTATAGATCATATCCGCTTTTTTCTCTGTGATCGCTTTGACCATCTGAAAAAGTACATCAGGTTCAGGTATGATCTCCTGACCGGCAAACAGAACATACTCTCCCATTGCAAGTTTCAGAGATGCATTAAGATTTCCCGAAATGCCATTATTTTCCGTAACCTTCTTATAGGAAAGGCGAATCTCTTTTTTATATTTTTTCCGCAGAAACTCTCCTGTTTCCTCTCCCTCACATGCATCTGCAAGACACAGCTGCCAGTTACCATAGGTCTGTTCTGTATAAGCATCGATCACACTTTTTAACCTTTGTTCATCTGTATCCGTCACCACCATCACAATACTGATCAGCGGTGAATAAGAAAAAACAGCATTTCTCTGTCTTTTTAATTCCTTTCGGAATGCGACATGATCTTTCAGCCAGTCTTCATAATCCTGATCTCCGTCCTTAAGCTGGGAATTTCTCACATAACGGATAAATCTTCCAATGCCGTTTTTCTTTATATATTCCTGATTCTTCTGCCTGTTCTTCAGAGACAGCAGTTTCATCTGCTGATACAGTCCGGTATTTTCCCGTTTTATTTTTTTTACATTTACAGTATAAATTTTCTGTACATCTTTTCCCCTGAAACAGATGCAGATATTCTGATCGTTTGTATTCTCCAGATTGACAGTAATACTGAATCCCAGATTTCTTTTCTCTTCTTCGGAAATCCCCTTTGCCTCTTCCACGTCCGGACGTCTTTGTCTGGTGATCGTACATTCCAGAACCTTCCCATCTGTACCCTGTACAAATATCTCATCCGGCTCCAGCTGGTTTACAACCCAGCCTCTGACTGTCAGGATACTCTCCTGTGTGATCTGTTCCTCATCAATATGATATTCAATAAGACTTTCCTCACAAAAGTCCTTCACTTCTGCAGCTGTGGCTTCCCAGATGATTTCTTTTTCATCTCCTGCTCTCAGCGCAAGCTGCAGTTTCTCATGTTCTTCTGCAAGTTTTATAATTTCCGGTATCTTTACTGTGAATCCGACATTTCCCACTTCTTTTATATCTTTTGTTTCTTTTAAATCTTTGGCAACATCCGCTCTTTCACAACGTGAAGGTTCAGGAACGGAGAGTTCCTTTCCCGAGCCATAAAGAATGAAATCACATTCTGACTGATCTCTGGTTATCGCCCATCCGGTAATGGCCAGAGTATGATCTTCTTTGTCACTGTATATTTTTTTATCTACACTCCAAAGTATATTTCCCATAACTAAACCCTTTTGATGGCACGATACACTTTCCATGCCTTACTGCCTTCCACCTGATCGACCAGAGCTTTCTTCTGCGCAAGCTCCTGACTCATCTGCTCCATTGCTCTTTTCTGCTCTGCGTATACTTTCCAGAATTTCTTTTCTGTGGTTTTCCGGTCCAGGATCTCCATTTCAATCTTTATGGACTTTCTGTTCTCAGGAACAGAATCTACTATGATCTGCGGATCGTCACCGCCGAAATAGAATTCTCCGGAGGACACTTCACAGCCATCTGTGTGAAACTTTACCTGACTTTCATCTTCCCATGTCAGCTTTACAATTTTAAGTCCCTTGGACATTTCGCCCGGGTCAAGGCGAAGCATTGTGGTATTCTCCGGAAGTTCAAACTCCGTCTGAATTTTCCTGTTTCTGAACAGATATCTCACAGAATCAGCCTCATTAAAGCTCTTTCCGTTATCCCAGAAAATCTGAAGCATTTCCAGAGATTCCTGTTTCTTTTCTTTGTAACAATCTTCTACTTCCACCCGGCCCGGAGAGATCTGGGCATACATATTTCTCATTGCTGTATGCTCACCCAGAATATACTGCTGGAAATTATGTTCCATCTCCACATAAACTTCTATATCTTCAGGCAGGATTCCTGCTTTCTCATAGAAATCCCGTTCTTTAAGTATTCCCCGTTTGTCATTCAGTTCCAGATAATAGAAGATCATCCTGTAAACCAGGAACTGTGAAGGTACAGGAAATGCAAAGGTCCACTCATAGTCGATCACAGATACTTTATTCTCAGAGAGGATAATATTTGCAGGAACAAAATCAATATTGGATATTTCTGTACATTTCAGATCAGAACGCAGGTTTACATTTCCAAATACCCTTACAAATTCCGGTGTTTTCTCAAAGGGTTTCTTCTCGTGAATATTCTTTACTTTCTGTATATAAGAGAAGAATAATTTCTCCAGTTCCTCTGTTCTGCCTTCTTCCAGAAGATGGTCCAGCTTATCTTCCAGGGTGATACCTGTCAGATATTCCAACTGCGCACAGTCATCTTTGATCCGGCAGCGGTTTACTTCAATTTCCTCTTCTTTATACATTCCGGTCAGTTCTTCGCAGATAGTTCTCAGATTCCGTACATGGGCTGCCGCATTCTTCTGCAACGGTACTTTCTTCACAGTCAGCTGCCCATCTGCTGCTTCACTGATTTCCGTATAAATGGAGAGCTTCTGATCTCTCTCATTGGAAAACTTCACATAAACCGGTGCTGTCTGTGGCTGTTCTTTTCCGATCACAAGAAGAAAGGAATTGGCAAACTGCGGGTAAAGATCATTGCTCAAAAGTGTATTATACACCTGAGATTCCTGAAACAGATCCAGACGGAGTCTGTCAAAATTGTAGTCCCTCATATGCAGCTCTCCGCTTGCAGGGAGATGTCTGTCTGAATGAATAGTCATTGGAAATTTGTAATCCGGATATGGATAATACCAGTCGGCTTTTAAGTTTCCTGCTTCCTCCAAAATTCCATTAAATTCTTTTCTTGAAAAAGTTTTAACCCCTTTTGTTTTGGGGTATCCCTGGATTCCTTCGAATAAAGTTCCAAAATGGTCCTCAGTACATCCGGCCCAGTATTTCAGTCCCAGTCTGTTCTCAATGGCCAGAATGATCTTTCCATCCGGCTTCAGATGCTTTGATATGATCCTGAGAAAGTCCACATAGGGATTCTCACTCCGGATATAGGATTCTCCATACTCAAATACACCGATCAAAGTGATATAGTCGTATTTCTCAGTAAGGTTTTTCTCGATCTCCTGAAAGTTTCCCACAAGGATCTTAAGATTATCCTGATCCTGATGTCTGTATGCATTGATCTTACTTCTTTTCATAGAAAGCTCGATGCAGGTAACTTCCTTCGCCCTTTCACAGAGAGCTCCTGTCACAGCACCACATCCGGAACCAATCTCCAGAACCTTCTCTTCCCCTGTAAAGGGAATCCAGCTCAGAATATTCTCCCTGATATGAGAAAAATGATAAAGAATTGGCCAGCTCTTTCTCTCACTGATCACTCTGTTAAATTCTTCCGGTGCAAAATCTCTGGAAATTGCAAGCATTTCATCCTCTATCGCACCATCACTGTATAGATCTTTTCCCGGATAGCACGTGGTATCCAGAATTACTTTCCCGATTTTTTCTTCCATATATAGTCCTCGCGCTGATTATTTTTTCGCACTGATATTTGTCATCATAACTTTCTCAGACCTGTTCTTCGCACCGTACTTCCACCTTTGAATCCATATCATAGAATCCAACTGTATTTTTACTGGAAATAACTGTTATGTTACATGCGTCATAAAGTCTGTGGAATACCGTAAAATCTCCGTTTTTATACCCTGTACATCCAAATGACAGGAGATATTCACCGCCCTGCAGGTTCATGTTCTGTGTAAATGTTACAGTACATATATCCCCTTTTCCGGAGTGTTCTATCTTTGCATTTTCATACATGGTATTGGTACCTGTGATTTCCGTACCCTGAATATTTTTAAAGGTGTATGCCATGATCGGCTCCTGAATCTCTTCATTAAACCGGACTTTCATACGAATTTTGAAGCAGCTTCCCTTTTCAACAGTATTGGAACATCTTCCTTTATCATCAATGACTCTGAAATCTGTGATCTCAGCAATACGGCTTCCATATTCCAGCATATTGGGATTTACCTGAAAATCTCCCAGTCCTTCACTGTCCTCTGCCACAATCTGCCCTGTACTGTCAGATTCATTCTGTTTTACAGGATTCTGTCCTACCAGAAGCTGTTTGTACAGGTCAACCATCTGCTTTGGTGAACCTTCATCCATCTTTACCCCTTTGTTCAGAAGAATAACTCTGTCACAATACTTGGAAACGCTTCCAAGATCATGACTTACAAACAGAATCGTCTTGCCCTGTTTCTTAAATTCCTCAAACTTGTGATAACATTTTGCCTGAAAGAACACGTCGCCTACAGACAACGCCTCATCTACCACCAGGATCTCCGGATCAATATTGATCGCAACAGCAAAAGCCAGACGCACGAACATACCGCTGG
>OLND01000776.1_pt1 | contig 37389 bp, 29 predicted proteins | sample 1672031 | NCBI WGS metagenome assembly OLND01 (sample SAMEA3136638, study PRJEB25190) | human gut metagenome | biome: human gut; feature: human-associated habitat; material: faeces | place: Austria | collected 2013 | reverse complement strand
AGAAGCGAATGATTTATCTCAAACATATTCATGGAATTAAAGCTTGATCGTAATCTTTTAACATCGGTTCATCGGGTAAATTCAAACCAGAATTAAGGCAGTATCTGCAGTCGGATACATAGTTATCGAAATCTATCAAGTATTTTTCCTTCCATGATTCTATCTCTACAGATGGCTTGTCAAACAGAACATGCACTGTTACTGATTTATCGGAAATTTCTTCATGTGCTCTCAAATACGGCACCAGCTTATTTAAAAGAAACAGTCCATTGGTACGGATTTTCTCTGCAAGTTCCGGTGTATTACTGGATGCCACCGAATCATAATACTCAGAATCATATGCATACATAAGTGCCATATTATGAAGGTGATCGATCAAGGAACCCTCATAATCACCGAAATCCTGGCGGCCTTCATAGGAAAAATTTTCTTTCCCCATATTATAATTCAACAGGAATTTTGTCTTTTCATAATAGTGGCCGCCATATTGTTCTCGAATATCGGCATCAATTAATTCAAACCTTTTATTTGCTTCTGCGAGCGGAATAACCTCGCCATCTTCAAAATCGTTACACTCTGACCAAGTTATTGTAACAGTAGGTTCTTTACAGCGATCCTGATAGTCCTTTGCAACACGTTCGATGCAATCATATTCGGAATAATTACCGCTGTCAGCATACATATCATATGCCTCTTTTGCGAGATCTTTCGAATATTTATGTGGTACATCATATGAATTTTCCAATTCGGCAGCCATAAAACTGGTAACAAATTCTTCGTGGGCTTCCATAACTTCTTCGGCCGTCAAGGTATATTCTTTCCCATCTCGTTGTATTTTCATGTTTTTACTTCTTCTTTTTTTTGATTTGTGGTTCAAAAAAGGCAGCCTCAAAATTAGGCTACCTTTTTCGGAAAATTTATAAGTATCAGTTTTCCTTGGAGACTATGAATTCCAGTTTTCGTTCTCCATATACGCTATTAAGATGTTATTGAGGCGCGAAATATTATGTTTATTTTGCTCGATTTGCTTTTGAATCCAGTTTTTCTGTGTCTGATTTGTAATGTCACTTAAATCATACTTAATAATAACGTAAGTATCATCATATTTTGAGATTGCCGGTGAATCCATGGGAAGAAAAACCCACTCGCCAAATATGTCTCCGGTTTTGTATAAGTACTCATCTACAACCAGAACATATACGCCGGTATGTTTGATTTTATTGATTTTGTTCTGCATTTTTCTCCATTTCATTTAAGGCAGATTCAGAAAGTGGTGCATCACCGGCATCAGAAGTATTATTGGAATCTTCCTGGTGCCCTGTGGTGTCTGATGTATTTGCATCCATTTTCTTCATTTCCAGAACCTCACTCTCTGTCATGCCGGCAAATTCAAAGGAAAAGTCCTGGGAATTTTTGTTGTATGTAACCAGAGTTACGGTTCGGTTACTGTCATTCAGTACGAGATAGAATGTTTCCTTACTTGGTTTATAGGTTCCATAGGCCAGATATTCACCTTCCGTTGCTGTGATATTGTTTTCCGTGATCCATTTATGCAGTCTGCAGGGAAGAAACCAGCTTTTATTGTAACCATAAGCGTCTGTACATATGGATGTGATAGAATGGGCGGAATCTTCTTTTACCGGTGTGCATTTCTTCAGCCAATCGTCTTTCTCTTCATCAGACATATAGATCCAGTTACTTTGATTGATAACTGGAAGATAGTCGTTATTTTCATAAATATAATCTTCCCCAAGGATATGGTATTTATCTTCTTCTGATACAGAGGAAGAAGTAACCTCCCTTTCACTGGAAGAAGATGTTTCCGTTGTCTGTGTTTCTTTTCGTTGCTCTTCTTTTTCACTCAAACTTCTTTGGTCTATGTAATCGAGTGTTTCCTGCAGCGTGCTTTCTATGGTACGTTCAGACTCAGCTTTTTGGATGTTATCAATATTCTGTTTGATATAAGAGTCAATTTCGGATTGCTGGTCATCCGATAAGTCTTTTACGGTATCCTGAATCTGCTGGATTGCCTCTTCCTTTTTTTTACTGTAGTCTGATTGCTCCACGGTAATAGAATGTCCAGTATTTGAGTTGCTGGAATCTTTATGGATAGCGACCGCGCCTCCAACCGTTGCTATTGCAAGAGCGGCCGCCGCTATGCTTATGGCAACCTCTTTTTTTGAAAAGTTTCTTTTACTCATAAATGCCTCCAACAAAAAAGGTCGTAAGAGAAAGATGAAATTTCCCTTAGCGACCTTTTTTTCTTTTTAACACCTTTTTTATTTCGAAACATCAATCATGTAGTCAACAACCTTCTTGTAAAGCTGCCGTTTTTGTTCCGAATAACCGAAATATTCAAATGCAAGATCTGGGGAATATTCGGCTTTTTCGACAAGCCGCTGCATAGCCACCAGTTGCATCAGAACATCCTCTCGTTTTTCTTCCGTATCAAGCTGCAGCTCACTTCCTAGCTGCATCCCAAGAATTAAAATAGCTCCGGCTTTTATCCGTAGGATTTTGCATTCTATTTCTGTTATTTCCATTGAAATCCTCCCCATTTTCTTATAAGCATAGTCCAACCACTTTTTTCTTTAGCATTGGTTTTGTTTTCACGGATGTGATTGGCGTAACTGCCATGTCGGAGTTTACTATTGCAGGTTGTTCATCATCTTCCAGTATAAGAGCATCTGTTCCTTTCTCATCCATGTTCAGGAGCGCATTCAGTTCTGCCAGTCGCTTTAGCTTTTCAGCGAGTTCTTCTTCCTGCGGGAATGGCTTCGTTACTTCTATGTTGGCTGACTCCAATTGCCTGGTTAAGTTTTCCAGTCTGGCTTTGGCCTCAGTAAGCTTATCCGGCATTGCTTTTAAAACGTTGTCCAATCGAATAATATTTCCAACCGGATCAGAACCAATCTCAACAGGATGGTTCATAGTTCCCTTAAGTCTCAAAACGAATTTTCTATTAAAGGAGTCGAACTTTATATTCATTGAAAATCCGAGATATGTTCCGATTTTGGCAGTTTCATCTGCATCGGTTTGACAAAGTTTTATGATAGCATTTCCTGCATCCTTTCTTGTGTCATACACACCTGATCCAACCTGCATATGGAACTTATCTTTGCTTGTGGCAGCATTTTGTTCATAGAGAGCTATATCCTGTTCAAGTTTTTCGATTAGTTCTTTCACCATAACGATTTGGCGTGGATAATGCTGAACAATATTATCTTCCATCCGGTATTTTTGACTTGTATAGTTTGCTTTTAACAGTCTTAAACGTGATACCTGAATGTCAAGATCCATTTTTTCTTTGATATATGGATTTCCGGTTGCAAGAGCCTTTACTTCCGCATAGGATAGAGCGGATTCGTCTACATCTTCACAGCTACGGACCGGCGATTTGCTTGTCATGATCTGGCTGATGAATTTTTGCTTGTTTTCGATCAGCTGCCAGGAATAAGCATCAAATGTTCCTTCTGTAACATAACGGAATATTTTTACCTTGCGGTTCCGGTTTCCCTGCCTTAAAATACGTCCTTCCTGCTGTTCAATGTCGGATGGACGCCACGGTACATCAAGATGGTGCAACGCAATCAAACGATCCTGCACGTTTGTTCCAGCACCCATTTTAGAAGTAGATCCGATCAGAAAACGAACCTGTCCGCTACGGACTTTAGCAAATAATTCAGCTTTTTTCTGATCTGTATTGGCGTCATGAATAAATGCAATCTCATCTTCCGGCACACCCTTTTTCATAAGGAGAGACTTTAACTCATCATATACGCTAAAAGATTCATCCCCATTTTTCCTTGGAGTAGATAAATCACAAAAAATAAGCTGTGTAGATCTTTCTGAAGTGGTTTCTTCCCAGATATGATAAGATTTTTCGGCACACACTGCAACTTTTGAATTTTCATCCGCAGGCAGCATTTCGTTCATCAGACGCTGATCGAGAGCAAGCTTCCGTCCGTCGTTTGTTATTTTCAACATGTTGTCTTGATAAGGTGACACAAGCTGGTTTCTGACTGCTTCAGCACGATCAGCAAGCGATGCAACCATTTCTTTCTGGTATTCACTTGGTTTTAGAACTACATTTTCGTATTCAGCCTCCGGAACAGGAAGATTTAGCATATCTGCAGTTTTAATGTCGGCCGCTTCTTTGAATACTGAAATTAGCTCAGGAAGATTGAAAAAGCGAGAAAACCTTCTTTTTGTACGGTAACCAACCCCCTCTGGAGCCAGCTCAATCGCTGTTTGTGTTTCACCAAATGATGCTGCCCAGGAATCAAATTGTGTCATTCCCAATCTTTTCAGTGTGCCGTACTGCAGATAACGCATGTTTGTATACAGCTCTGTCATACTGTTGGAAATCGGCGTTCCGGTAGCAAATGTGATACCCTTGCCGCCGGTTAGTTCGTCCATATACTTGCATTTTGCAAACATGTCTGAGGATTTCTGTGCTTCTGTTTGCGGAATACCAGCCACATTGCGCATTTTAGTATACAAAAACAGATTCTTATAGTTATGGCTTTCGTCCACAAACAGCCTGTCTATACCGAGTTCTTCAAAATTTACAACTTGATCTTTCCTGGTTTGGTCATAAAGCTTGGCAAGACGCGTTTCCAGACTCTTTTTGGTCTTTTCCATCTGTTTAATGGTAAATCGTTCGCCACTCTCTGCTTTTATTTCCTTGAGTCCTTTTTCGATCTCATCAATCTGTTGTATAATTGTATTTTTCTGTCGCTCGTCGGAAAGCGGTATTTTTTCAAATTGGCTATGCCCGATAATAACTGCATCATAATCTCCGGTAGCAATCCTGGAACAGAATTTTTGCCGGTTTGCCGGTTCAAAATCTTTTTTCCGGGCCGCAAGGATGTTTGCCCCCGGATATAACCGCAGGAAATCAGAAGCCCATTGTTCTACGAGGTGATTTGGGACAACAAATAATGATTTCTGGCATAAACCGAGTCTTTTGCTCTCCATCGCTGCAGCAATCATTTCAAATGTCTTTCCAGCACCAACACACTGGGCAAGTAATGTATTGTTGCCGTATAAAATATGGGCTATTGCATTTTTCTGGTGCGGCTTTAATTCAATATCTGGCGTCATGCCAGGAAATGTCAAATGAGAGCCTTCATATTCCCGTGGACGAACAGAATTGAATAGTTCGTTATACGTTTCTACAATCTTCTGTCTTCGTTCCGGATCACGGAATATCCAGTCTTTAAACGCTTCTTTTATGTTTTCCTGCTTTTGACTTGCAATAGTCGTTTCTTCCTTATTCAGTACCCTCCTTTCATCAAAGGTATCATAAATTTTTATGTCTTTCAAATTTAAGGTATCTTCCAGCAACTTATACGCAGTTACTCTTGTGGTTCCAAATGTGGTATTTGCAAAAGAGCGGGAAGTTTCAGCATTTTTTCCGGCAATGTTCCATGTACTTGTTATATTCGAAAAACTTGTTTTTACAGCACCAGGATCTAATAGATAATGTGGTGTTTGAAAGACTTCCCCCATGAAGTCATCTATATACTTCGGATCAATCCATGTGGCACCAATCCTGATCTCTATCTCTGAGGCATCGAGATTTTGGGGCTGTATCTGTTTAAGTGCCTGCACATTAATGCTAAACTCAGGTTTTGTTTCTGCGTAAGATGTTGCAATTTTGAGTTTTTCCCGGACATTACCGCTTAAATATTCATCTGCAGTCTCCCATTTTCCGGTGATTGGGTCTTCAAATATGACACCGCGAAGTTCTTCCACAATTTCTTTGGTATCTTTTCCGGAAAGTTCACTTATATACGGAAGATCAACAACAGCCTTTTCTGAAAGAGATACTGTCAATGCTTCACTGGCTGTGTCAACGCTTGTAACAACTTTCGCCTGCTTAATTGTACGCTTTTGAAATATAGCAGCCTTTTCCTTGAAATTTCCTTCTTCATCAAGGTTTTCTAATGAGCAAATCAGAGAATAACTGGAATCCTGATCAAATGCGATTCTGTTTGCACGCGAATTCAGTATACCGAATTTTGCTGTATATCCATCATACAACGCACTCAGTTCTTCCTGCTTTTGTTTAATGTCTGCATCGGAATACTCATTCAGCTGCAAATTAATTAACGCACGAGTACAATCCCGAATGCCGATCATTCCCTTGATCCGCTCTTTTGCTGTGGCCGAAACGTCAACAGGACGCATAACGGAATTTTCCCGATAATAGATTTCCTTTCCAACAACCGTAAAGCTATAATTTTTGACGTTTGGATCTGCAGAAAGTAGCTCTTCTAAGTCCTCCGTAAGAATCTCTTCCGGATCAATCGCATCAAATTCTCCATTGATATTTTGCAGAGACTCCTGTAATTGTTCTTCAAACGGTTGCGAATCATCTGCTGTGCAGGTACTTTCCATTCCATAAGGACCGGACACCATTTCCATTTTTCCAACAATTTGTTCCGGATGTTCAACAAAATAATCGTTCATGGTAATGTCTGATCCATCTTTTCCAAGATAGACCCAATCCGGATCAGAAACGATCATATGATCCCGTTTTTTCAAAAACAAAATATCGGATGTTACTTCTGTTCCTGCATTCGCTTTAAAGGCTGTATTTGGAAGCCTGACAGCACCAAGTAACTCGGCCCGTTGTGCCAGGTATTTCCGCACTTCCGGATTGGATTTGTCCAGTGTTCCTTTGCTTGTGATAAAGGCAACAATACCACCGGGACGTACTTTATCCAGTGTTTTTGCAAAGAAGTAATCATGGATCAGGAAATTGTTCCGATCGTATTTCTTATCTACCACCTTGTATTGTCCAAACGGAACATTTCCAATGGCAAGATCAAAAAAGTTATCTGGATATGTAGTTTTTTCAAAACCACATATCTGTATGTTGGCATGTGGATACAGCTGTTTGGCAATCCGTCCGGAAATACTGTCCAGTTCAACTCCATATAAGTTGCTTTCTTTCATGGAGTCCGGCATCATGCCCAAAAAGTTTCCAACTCCCATTGCCGGTTCCAGAACGTTTCCTTTGGAAAAACCCATTCGTTCCAAGGCACTGTAAATTTGCCGGATAATCACTGGACTGGTATAATGTGCGTTTAAAGTGCTTTCCCTGGCCATACGGTATTCATCCGGCGATAATGCAGCCTTTAATTGCTGATATTCTTCAGACCAGTTTGGTTTGCTTTCGTCAAAGGCATCCGCCAGTCCACCCCATCCAATATATTGACTGAGAACCTGCTGTTCTTCTGCTGTAGCGTATCTGTTTTCCGATTCGATCCGGTTAAGCAGCACAATGGCAGCAAGATTCCTTCTGAATTTCTCTTTTGGAGATCCTTCCCCCAAATGGTCATCACTGATCTGAAAATTGGAAGCTGCACTTTTATCCGGTGCAGCTTTACTTTCTTCTTGTTTTTCTTCGGTATCTGGCGTCGTTTCGTCTGGAATAGAATTTTCAATGTCTCTTCCATCTGCAGCAAGTTCATCGGCCCATGCCATGGCATCTTCCAAAGATTCAAAAGTTTCCAATGGCGGATAACCTTCTGCATCATAAATGGAATATACGGCATTTCCTTTGTTGATCCACAAAAAGACATCCGAAAAAAGCCTTGCGCTCCATTTTGTTGGATTTCCAAACGCATCATCTGCCTCATGTACCACCTGCCAGGATAACCGTTGCAGTTCTTCCCCATCAAGTTTGGCACCAACTTCCGCTTCATGTCGATCAATGTCTTCTTCAGCAAGAATGTCGATATAATAGTCCTCTACTTCAACTTTATCTGGCTTATGGTCAAATTCAAAGACTCGATTTTCACACTGAACATAATAAAAGTCCGGATCATCAACACAATTTCCGATCAGATATTTAACGTTTCCAGATTCCCACTGGTCAATCAGAATGCAGAGATGGCCATCCAGTGTAAGCTGTTCCTGTACTACCTGTTCTTTTTCATGCTGCAGGTTTCTGACTTGGTTTGTAAATCCATCCAAAATAGTTGGGTGGGTGTTTAAGATCAGTGTATTGCTCCATTCTCCTTCTGTAAGGATGGAACTCGCCCATTCTTTGTTTCTTAGAGAAAACCGACCTTCCTTCCATGCCTGCACAATGGTATTGGCCAAAACAAATTGTACACAGTCTATGCCGTATTTTTCTACAATTTCAGATACCGTATTTTGTGGAACGGAAAATCCATTGTATTTTTCGGCAATCTGTTTTTCGATCTCCTGTTTGCACTCTAACCGGATTCCGTTATTCAGCCGGGTAATTTCGGCTTCTTTTGCCTTTTTTTCCTGTTCTTTTTTATAATTCTTATACTCTTCTTTTTCCTGTGGTGAAAAGTATTTGTCTGCATAAATCAGCTCGCAGATTCTTTCTTCTACGACATTCCAATTTAAAAGGACTTTTGTATATGGATTTAAAAGGCTTCCTTTCTCCAGGAGAATACCTTTCGCATCATGTTCACTGTTGGAACTACTATTGCCAGGTAACGCACCGGATTGGCCATATTCTTTTTTCAGAAAGTCTGCATTTTCTTTCTGGTTATGCAGGTCCATGAAATATTCGTAGATTCGAAATTTTCCATCTGCAAAACCACTTCCAATGCAAAGGGCATAGTCGATTTCGTCCTGTGTGATGAAATCTTCCTGTCTGACATCTACCGTATCATGAAGTGGAAAATGAATTCTCTCCCTGTCAAGATCCGCGATTTCGGATAATAGATATCCTGGAGATTTCACAGTTTTCGGCTTTAATTCTCCATAGGAAATCCGTGCATCGACATCTTCCAAAAAGCTTTCCAGCTGTTCTCTTCCTTCATGCGTAGAAAGAAGAGTTTCTATTTTTTCTATACTGTTAAGTTCTTCCGGTACATCATCTATCCAATCACGGAGAAAATAGCCGATCTGATAAGATACCCTCTCCATCTCTGTTTTGTCTACGAGTGCTGCCTCGTTCGCATCCATATACAAGCCATACGTAATCATGGCGTGAATGTACTTTTCGATTTGATCCCAGCTTAATGTTGTAACTACAGATTCCGCTGCCCGCATACCATAACCGGCAGTCATTCCGTTTTCATCAAACCATACAGATATTGGATGACCGTGTAATTCAAAACCTTTGCCGACCTGACTATATTCTTTTTTCAGGAAAGCAATTATTTCATCGGTACTTTTTCCTTCGGTATATTTGGCGTAAATCCGTTTCCGGCTATCTTTTTGCCCGCCACCACTTCGGATGATTACTTCAAGATCGGTTTCCGGCAAATAGAAAGCAGCGGGCATAGTATATTTTTTACTTGCTTCCGCTGCTGTAATTGATCCTCTCTGTTCCTCTGCTGATGGAAACAGACTTAATTGTGTGTATGATTCCTCTGGTTTTACAAAATTGGTCGGCTGTAAATCAGTTCTTTCAGTACGACTTCCTCCGCCCGGCTCTGGATGCTGTTCATCTTCTTCACCCAAAGCATCTGATCCTGTGCTTTGAGCTGTTCGTTTACTCCTTCTTTCTCCGCCATCTGGGATGTCAGGACTTCCATCCTCTCTCTTGCCTGTTCCTGAATCTCGAGAAGATGTGCTTTCAGCGTTCCTTCCAGAAACATTGCTGTTCTCGCCCCATCGTATCTCTCCCTCAGAAATTTGTCCCTCAGAAGTCCGTATTTCGTTACCATTCCCTCCGGTTCCGGATTTGCTTTCAGTTTCGGAATCAGATAATCTCCCATCTGTTCGTATTCCAGGTCCATTTTGTTTTCCTCCTTCAATATTATCTTTATCTTTGGAATTACCCTCTTGAAAACTTTCACGCTTTAAAGCATTATATCGCGGTTGTGGTGCATTTGCAAGTTCTTTTTTGGAGATTTCTTTTTCCTGTTCTTTCTCGCGAAGTTTATCATAAATGCGTACTGTTTTTCCGATTTCTGCAAGAACACCTCTGGCAGAATCATTAATTTTTGTTCCTAATACTGACAATGTTTTAATAGAAACAAACTGATTGATATAATCAAATGAAAATTCATGATCGGAAATTTCTATTCCACAGGCCGATAAAATTGTAAAAGAAACACTTTCCGATATAAGTTTTTTTAAGCAAAGAGCAAAGTCCTGTTCGCTCAGTTTATCAAATCCTATCCTATCCTGTAAATCCGGATAATCAATTTGAAGTTCTGTATAGGCATCCGCCGCGAGCTGATCTGAAATTTCAATAATTCTTTCTTCAAAGGGTTTTGTGCTGTCTGTACTGCCATATATTTGTTCGAGCCTATGCAGTACATCACTTTTATGTTCTTCCCGCAGTTTCCACGCCTTCGGATAACGTCCATTTGGCTTTACAGCATGAACATTCGAAACATCAAATACATATTTAAGCTTATGACCGTATGTTGCAGTATCATCCGGAAGTGCAATTCCTGAAGATCCTTTATTTACCCAGCAGTTCATACGTTTATTCCATATCTCGATGGAAGCACACGCTGTTGCATCCGGATTCTGTGCATAAATCAGAAGCTGTTCTTTAAACGGATATTTATAAATCCGTGCAGCGGAGGTCAGGAACTTCATCCAGGATTCCCGGTTCTGTGAAACCCTTTTAGCTGTTTTTTCTGCAAGATTCACTATGTATTCATATTTATCCATCTTATTTTCCTTCTACTATTGTGGCCGACAATATAATTGCGGCGAAAGATTTGATTGTGACATTGCCTGTTTACATACCCCTCTGGATTCATCTGCAGCATGAACCATTTCACCATTTCCAAGATATATGGCAACATGGGATATATTCCTGTATTTTCCGTTGGCCGAATAAGAATAAAAGATCAAGTCTCCCGGCTGCAGTTCACTATAGCTGACAGTCATTCCTTTGTTTACCAGGCATTCTGCTTCGCTTGCTGCATCCATTCCATTCAGATAAGTAATACCAGCTGCAGCATAACTCCGGTAAACCAGGGAAGAACAATCATACCATCCCGGATCATCTCTTCTGCTTTGGGAATAACCACTTCCTACAGCATTCAGAGCTGCCTGCACGGCAGCATTTCCGGACTCTCCGGCACCTATGCTTTTTTTCCAGGACCAGTCAATCCCACCGGCACCATTTTCGGATGGTGCATAAATGTCAAGCGTCCCATCAAGCTGCGCCAGGCAATCCGCTTTCTCATAGCTCCACCTGGATACGTTCGGTCTGCGGGCGATCATGGCATCATATGCCCTTTCAATAATTTCCCGGTCCGTTGATGCAGATGTTGTTCCATCAAAATATCTTTTCAGGCTTACAACATATTTTCCATCTCTGTTGCCAAAAGAAAGAACGCAGCCTTTCAAAGCATCAGACGCGTTTGTAAAATCAAAACCATAATATTCTGTCAGTGATGTAAGAAGTGGCTGCAGTGTTTGTGTATAGACGTATTCGCACTGGGCTGCCTCAAATGCAATCTTATGTTCTATGCAGATCGAATGCCATGCCCCGTAAAATCCGGCGTTATTTTTTAGTTCTGTGGTCATGCCAAGATATGGTTCAAACGGACCATATGTAGTTGGATCTTTTTCATAGCACCACCGAACAAACGGCCCAAGCTCATAACGATTATCGAACTGAAATTCACCACATGCATTTCCGCCATCGCCACCAACCTGATCCGGGTTTCCGCCGGATTCATATTTTGCCGCCAGATAACAGGCTCCATCATAAGCGGAAGAAGCACTTTGACGTTCAGCCTTTACCCCAAGAAACAGAAGACTCAAAAGAAGAAAAAGCGAAATAATAGGAAGCAGCAACAAAACATTGGATGCTATAATTTTAATGATGCCTGCGGATATTTTCGCCGTATTAATGACTCCATGCCGAAGTAGCATCCGCTGTTGATAATCAGCCCTTTTTTTTATCTCTTCTTCGTTCCCGGATAACCGGAGGGATTGAACGGTTGTATGGAAGTTCTTTGTTCTCCGAAACCATTTTAAGGATGCTCTAATTTTTCCCTCTTTACGAGAACTTTTTTCATCCTTTTTTCTTTTGCGGTCATTAGAATCTTTTTCATTCTTTCCTGACTTTTCTGTATCACTTTCTTTCCGATTTTTCTTTTTGGCTTTCCGTTTTTTACTTCCGGAATCATCCTCTGAGTCCTCTTCCTCAGCATGATCCATTTCTTTATTCCATTCCTCTGCCGCCTGGGACGGTTTTATTTCCTGCCTATCTTTATCTTCTGCCGGATTTTTTCAGATGTTTTTTCTGTATGTTCCTTATTTTTTATTTCCTTCTTCTGATTGGACGTTTTCTCCTCATCTTCACCAAGAGTTTCCTTTTCCTCTTCTGTTGAAGATTCTTCTGAAATTTCACTATCTTCCGAAGTATTTTTACTCGTGATTTTTTCTTTTTTTCGATTCTTTTTTAATTTTGCCAGATATATAAGTGTTTTTGATTTTTTTAAATCATTCTGGGAATCCGGCTCATCATCTTCAACCTCTTTTTCTACATTCGCTGCTGTCATACCATGCAGCATGGATGCAGTATTCAAACTTTGATGCTGCTGTCTGAAAGTTTTACTCTGGTTGGATGATAATTCTTCCCCTTTAGAATCTTGTACTGTGGATGATTGTATCCTGTCAATCGTATATTTCCGGCTGAAATCCTTCTTTTTTTCTCTCTCATCCGTATTACTTTCTTCCTCTTCTTGTTGAAAAAGTGTCGGTTTTCCAGACAACGGATTTCCGTTTCGCTTCTCCTCTATTCCAATGCCCTGTGTGTTTTCTGTATCTTGCCGCCGCAGATATTTCCACATGGCCAGACGCATACTTTGTCGTTTTTCTTCTTTTATGTCATTATTTTCCGACATTTTCAGCTGTTCAGTATTCGGGATGGAAGCTCTCATCTTGGCTGCAGCATATTTTTTACCGTGATTTTCCTGAATCCGATTCTCTGATGCAGCCTCAATATTATCTTCCCGTTCTGAACCTGTACTTTTTAAAATAAAATGGGTTGTTTGTTGCTTCTCTTCTGCATGGGAACGTCCCGCTTCTGTTTGCACATATTTCTGTGTTGCCAGTCTTATACTTTTCAACTGCTGTTCCCGGGCAACTTGTCTGTCCGGTTTTTCTGGTATTTTATACGTCTCTGAAACAGGTGCATGGAACTGTGCAGCTTTCGCCTCATATTTTTCACTGGAGCCATTATATACAGGCTGTTCCGTATGTCCAGTGTTTTCCGGCAAGATACTTTGTGTATTTACTTGATTTTCCGGCTGCAAATATTTCTGCGTCGCCAGACGCATATTTTGCAGCTGTTGTTCCCGCGTAATATGGTTTCCTGTTATTTCCTGCGTTTCAGAGTGGCTCATAACAGATCGTATCTCTGACGCAGTATAGATTGCAGAAGTAGCACTGTGTACCGTCTTTTCCACAGATCCTGTTTTAACTTCCCGCTGTTTTGCCTGCCATGCAACTTCCGTGTGCTTGTCTTTTGGTGTCATGCGTTATCCTTCCTTTAGTTTTCCGGCATACGGTAACAACCTTGGATCTTTTCGATATATCCTTTTTTCACAAGAGATTCCAGTATCTCTTCTGCCTGTTTATTGGAAACACCGCATAAAATTCCGGCACCATAGCAATCCAGCCATTCATCACATTCGTCAGCTTCTTGTACTTTATGGTACATGAACAGCTCTTCTTCACTGATTGGCTCTTCTACTTCGCCATTTAAAAGCTCAACAGACTCTTTGTCTGGATCAGTGTCAAATGTTGACACCGAGTCTCTGTTTTCATCCGTGTCAATCTTTGACACGGATTCCAGATCATCTTCATGTTCATCTTGATCCGCTTCCTGGCTGTAAAATACGTTCCGATTTTCGGCAGCGGCTTCATGGAAGTTTGTACTGTAGAAATGATACAGCGGATTGTCCCGGCTAATCGTCGAATCACACTGCAAAATATGCCCGCCCCAGACAATCAAACTCTGGCCCGGTGTCGGATCAGAAAGCGCTTCAAACTCTTTCTGTGATAACTCCATAATCTGCAGCAATTCGTTCCGATCATCACCGGCCTGGTCAAGCAGCACCTTGAAATCGGAGTTTGATACAATCTCCATAATTTTCCGGTTGGCCGTTGCTGCTGAAACGTTCTGCAGACAGATCGTACAGATACCACCAAGTTTACGGTACGTCAGATACGCCTTTTCCAGCTCATTACAACTTGTCTCATGGCGGCAGACATATTGAGCCTCGTCAACGATAAAATGCGTTGCCCTTTGCTGTTCAACGTTGTAGGAAAAACGCTGCGTTAAAACATGCATGATTGTTATCATCAGCGGTTCCCACATCAATTCAGGGATATTTTTCATTCCAAATGCAACAAACCGGCTGCTGGTAGACAGTGTACTTTGTCCTTCCAATGTCAAAAAGCTATGCTTTGTATAAGCCTCCAGTGATCCATACAAATCACGCGCTTCCGGTTCCCGCTGTTTCTGGAAAATTGCTTCCAAATCAGAAAGCACCGGGGATATCGGTTTCTTTTTTGAAAACGTATTCTGATATAATTCCTCAACGCACCGGTAAATCAACGATTTATGGATACCGTTTGGACGTATACCGGTCATGATACTGTACAGAAATGCTTCCATATACTGCAGCTGGGAAAGGATATATTCTTCACGGCCCTTTGCATTCTTTTGCAGCAAAGATTCCGGAATCTCAAGAGGGTTCAGGCGCAGATCCGGATCAGAAAGATCAAAATACTGACCGCGGAATCTCTGGGTGATTCCCTTCATCTCATTCTGCGGATCAATCAGGAAAATATCATCTGTACTGTTAATCAATGTTTGTCCGATTTCCGTAATTTTCAGCAGCATGGACTTTCCAGAACCAGTGTGGCCAAAAATAACACCATTACTGTTTTTCAATGTCTTTCGGTTTCCAATGATCGGATTTCTGGTTTTTTTATTTATACCATACCATGTTCCGCCAGGCTGGATCAGATCCCAGGAATAGAATGGCTGGAATGCCAGATAAGAACTTGTCAGGACGGAACGCATATTATTTACACGCCTCGCTCCGATCGGAAGCAACGTATTCAGTGCCTGAATTTGCTGATCGTAGTAAGGAACAATCTGTATAGAATGTTTCCGGCAGCGGCGTCTGACTTCTGCCGTGTTTGCATCCAGTTCCTCTTTATTTGCTCCACGCACTGCCAACAGGATTCCTACATAGAAGCCATTTTCATCATCTTCCTCGATCTGATCCATATATTTTTTCAGATTGGCCTGCTTCTTTTTCTTTGCATAGGACGGCTCACTATAGAAGTTACCCATACTTGCATTGGCCTGTACTTCCTGCCCGATCGCATTTTCATTGTAGAAATTCGTGTTGCTGATTTTTCCACGTAACACTTCCCGTGGGATATATGCCGTATCTATGGTAAGGCAGGTATAAAACGGAAAATCTGTCAGTTCAAAAATCAACTTTTCTTCATTCAATCTGGTTGGCAGAACCGCAGCAAAAAGAATCCGCATACACTCTTCATCAAATTCCATGTAGCTTTTGTGATTCCGCACAGAATGTGGAAGGATTGAATTGCGAAAATCTCTTCCGGCCTGTACCATATCCTGAAACGGAAGAATAAAACTTTCCTCTCCATCATCTGTGAAAAAGTAATTTCTGATTTTCTGAAACCGCTGCACAGCGTTTAAAGGAACCAATTCCGAACCCATTGCATGAAAGATTGGAAGTGCTGTATGCTCGAATGTATCAAACCATCCTTCCGCTTCTTCTATTGACCGGCAATTTGCACTCACAGTCAAATAACGCTGTTTTCGAACGTTTTCCTGTCCCTTTTCAAGAGATTTTTTAATCATTTCGTTATTGTAGCGGGCCAGCTCTGGATACTCACTTTTATTTTCATCCTGCAACAGAGATTTCTGGAAATTTGTTACGTCCCGTGGTTCACACTGTATTGTGATCTTGAAATCTGTGTCCATGGAATTTAGAAATTTCCGTAGTTGAAACAGGATGCCGTCTTTTTGCTGCTTGTCCTGATCCACATAGTTTAAGTCTGAAAAAGAATACACACGATCAAATTTTCTCCGCTTTTTCCCTGCCCCGTTATTCGGTTCTATTTCAAATATTCCATTTTCGTGTACACCTGCAATATCCAGCATTTGTTGAATACTGGCCGGTGTCTGGTAAACTGGCTGTGTACATTTTTTATATCGGATAAATTCCTCATTCGAAAAAAATCCCATTCTGTTCCATCCTTTCCAAGTATATAAAAAAGTCGGGATTTTTCCCGATCATTATTTTTCTTTTTTCAAATAATTTTTTCTTGCCTGGTTATATTCGTCACTTTTCCAAACAAGTTTGGCTGTGGACTTTCTGTATTTTCTTGCCCGGTAAAACTCTATTGCAGAAAGCCCGCTACGTGACTTCCATACCTGACTGAAAATGATAGCTGCAGCAACAGCAGTTCCAATCAAAAATGATATATATAAGTTCCATCCAAGTATAAAATACAACAAGATAATGATAATACCACAGGAGACAGCAGAAACGGCCATCACACCTAACTCTCTTGCTGTAAGTCCTTTCCAGATGCTATCCTTATATGCACCAAAATCTTCATTCATGTTTACCATAAGCTATGTCCTTCCTACTATTAAAATCCAAATGCTCTTCGAACCATCGCATCCGTACCAGATACTGATCCCGTTATAATAAGGATACCAAGAATAGCTTGAAGTCCTTCCCATCCTTGTGATCCCAACATTCCGCCCAATATATCTTCTGATGCAGTAGGGAACAGCCCACCGGCATTTATTAAAATTGTTCCAAGTCGCATCATTAGCATGATTCCTGTCATTTCAAACAATGCACAAAGAAATGTACGGACCCAGCTTGATCCGGTATGTCCAATTTCATGTGGGCCTGCATAAGTGGAAAGTGCAAGTGGTGCAACAGCCATATAAAAAAACAATTTAAGGAAAACCCTATAAACCGTCCATAATGTAATAACTGCGCCACCCAGGCAGATAAACAAAAACACAAGGCCAAACAGATTTCCAAAAATAAGTCCGGATCCACTCATTTCCCAGTCATCCCCTACTCTTATAACCAGTGAAGCGGCATCTTCCGGAACAATAATACCAAAAAATGCTTGTTCAATTTCAATCAAAAAAACGAGTATATTCGTGAGATTTAAAAAAACAGCATCCACAAGTGCCAGCTTGATAAAAAACTGGATGCTTGCTTCCATGGTCATTCCGTGTTTAATATCCGTTGTTTCTTTGAAAAAATTAATCATAAAGAAAACACTTACAAGTGTCGCACCTAGAATCTGTAGTGCCAGGAAAATCCGGTATGCTTCATCCCAAAGTTCACCATCTGCCAAACTTTTTGGATTCGTTTGCAGCATATCAAACGCATATGCAATTAATGAATTCCAAACATTGCACCCAAGGGAAAAGAAACCACTTCCCGAAAAAACCGTTTTGAAAAAATCTAATATCTCATTTATCATATTTTCTCCATGAGAAAAAGGAGGATAGCTCCTCCCTTTTCATTATCCCTTCAGAGCAGTTGTAATTACCGGAGCAACCAGCATAACTAACGCACCGCCAATCCCTTTTAAAGATCTTGTAATAGCACCTCCGCCTTCCTGTGCCTGCATGGAAGCTCCAAATTCAAATGCGTGCCATAATAAAATAACACCACCCACAGATTGTACCACAGCGCTGATCAGATTCCATAAAATTTCAAATTTCGCATTTATTGCGGTCGTTGCATCTGCAAAAACCATTGGCGCACCTACTCCCTGCAGGAACATCAAAAACGCAAAGCAAGCCGTATATTCCGTGACTTTTTTCAGTTTCTTTTTTACTTCGATTGGCTTTTTCATATCTTTTACCTCTTTTTGATCTAAAAATAGCCCGCACCAAATTTTGGTGCAGGCCTTATTTTCGTTTGTTCTTTCGTGTCAATCCTTCACACGACATTTTTTAATCGTCATCATCATCATGTTTGTGAAATCTTCCAATTAAAAATGCAATAACACATCCTACCATCGCTATAATCGGGATAATATACTGAATCGGCATTCTCTATTTTCCTCCTTTTTCTTCCTGTTTCAGAACCGGAAACTGGGGCAATCCAGTACACAATTCCAGTCCATTAAATTCTTGTTTTTCAATTATCTGCTGATAATCTACCGTCACAGTAACGAAATATACTTTTTGATTGTTGGCATCCCGGCCTTCCTCTGTATGAAGATGTCCCTGGACAAACACTGTCGTTCCTTTTTTTATTCTCTGAAATGTTATCATTGCCCGTTCTCCAAAGGCGACACAGTACATGTAATCGGAATAAGAACTTTTCGGTCGCTGCACGGCCAGGATGTACCGGCATGTTGGAACTGATCTCCCTCTCCTGTCTTTTTCATAGGAAAATTGTGGGACGCAGGTGCAAACACCCTGGATTTTAATCTGATTCATGTTTGCCCTCCTTATACCAGATTGCCAGTTGTATTTTCTCGACGGTAAGGCAGCCTCCGGTATCGCAGAACTTCCATCCGCAGTAAATCATCCCGCAGGGTTTCTGCATCCATGCCCTCAAATAAAATGTCAAGGGTTGTCTCAAAATCCCGGTAACGGCTGCGCTGGCTGTACGTAAGTGCCTTTTCAATCCTTTCCAGAATCGGACCATTTTCATAAAGTTCCTGCAATTCTAAAAGGGATTGCTGCAGTGTGTCTTTTCGCCGGAAATGTTCTATCATCCGGCTTTTAAATTCTGCCACATCAGCCGGGTTTAACACTTCCGGTTCCGTGTCAATGTTTGACACGGGAACTTCTTCTTTATCATTCGGAAGTTCTTCCGGCGCATTTTCCGTTTTTTCCTCTTCTATGACAGGTATATTCTTTTTTCGTTTTAAATCTGGAACATTTAAAACATTTTTCAGCTTTTTGGTATCAACCCCAAGCTTTTTTTCCAACGGCTCTTCTTGAGTTTCTTCCTTTTTCTGTTTTCGCTCTTGTATTAAACTGATTCCAGCTGTTGCTGCAAAACCAAACGCTGCGATCGCAAGCACCGCGGTCATCAAGTAATATGGATTTCCCAAAAATGACTTTATACTTTCCATGGCCGATCTCCTTTACTTGAAATTCCGTGATGCATCTACCGCAAGTTCTACCAGCTCCTCTGCCGAAATTCTTCTGTCATACCATCCGGTCAGAACTGCCGCTTTTTCGTATTCATCATAAGATGCCTTATATTCCGGCATTTCTGCGTTCATCTGGTAGATGACTTCTTTTAAGTTCTTGGTTTCGCGGCGTGGAACACTGATTTCATAGCATGGAAGGGAATCAAAGCGGAAATGATAATTCTTTTCGCCACATACCGCATCTACAATAATTCCATCCGTATTATGGCGGGTTGTCACATTTTCGAACTCTGGCAGTGTCAGCAAGTAATTCTGCAGTTCTTCTGCACTTAAATCGTGGCTTTCCGGCTGATTACTGTTTTCTTCCAGCTGTCTCTGTAATTCTTCCTTGTCTTTTGCCTGATCATCCAGATCTCTCTGCAAAGATTTTACCTGCTTATTTAGTTCAATGACTTTTCCTTGGAGTTCTCCATTCCGTTTTCGCAACTTTTCTTCTACTTCCGGATCAGTGCTGCTATCCTCTGCTTTTAACTGCAGGTTCGCAAGTTCAGCTTCCTTTGCATCAAAATCTTTCTGTAATTTTTCCATCTGTTCCGTTTTGGAATCACGTTCTTTCTCTGCCATGGAAAGACGGCTCTGCAATGTTTCAATTTTCGCCTGCAGTTCTGTTTCCTTATCCGTTGGAAGTGACATATCCGGATACAGTTTTAAATTTTCCTGCATCATCTTGAGGTTATCCCTCTCTGCCTGCAGCTCAATACTTAAGTTCTGTGCCTGCAGCTTTTCCATTTGCAGTTCCTGCTGTTTCTTAAGCAGCTCATTTTCCTGTTCCTGCTTTGCTTTCGCCAGGGATTCTTTTGTTTCCTGTTCCCAGGTTTTTAAAGCAGTTTCCTGTTTTTCCATGTCCTCTACTTTAGCTGCAAGAGCATCCTGGATCTGGTCCAGTTCTTTTTCCCGGTTATCCAGATCTGTTGCTTTCTGTTCCTGGCTATTTTTCTGCTTTTCCAATGCATTTGCAAGAGACTGCAGCTGCTTGGAACGGTCATCGAACAGCTTTTCACGTTTTTTATATTGCTCTTCTCGTTCCTGATACAGCTGATTCATTTTTTGGGCCATACTTAATGTATTTTCATCCATGACGTATCCTTTCTTCGGGCGCTTAGCCCAATATCTTTCTTACTCTTTTTTCGTATTGCAGTAAGAAACATCAATACACTCCAACTGCCGATAAAAAAAACGGCAAAAAAACAGATATGATTCCTATCTGCCGTATCCACCGGATCAGCCTTTAAAATCATACCTTCTGTATCTGTGTCAATGTTTGACACCTGTTTTGTGGTTTCCATATCGGTGTCAACGTTTGACACCGCTTGTGGCTTTTCCGTACTCGTGTCAACGTTTGACACCGCTTTGGGATTTTCCGTATCCGTGTCAACGTTTGACACCGCCTGGTGGTTTTCCGTACCCGTGTCAATGTTTGACACCGTTTTGCTGCTTTTCTGTCCCGTGTCAATGTTTGACACGGATTTTTCAGCCCGTTTTCCATTCCATAAGGAAACTCCGGTTCCGCAGAGCAGCAGGCAAGCCAAAATCATACAAATTCTGGCTCTTACTTTTGCTTTAAGACGCTTCCTTTTCCGCATTCGCGACCTCTTTCTGGGCAACCGTAACGGCGTGTATAACCAATCTGTAAGGACTGGAGCCATCACCTACGCAGGTGGATAAAGTAAAAACTTTCTCCTTTCCGGTCGGGGCAATATTACAGTCATATTCCGCATTCTGTACGGTTTCTGCAATCCATTGTTTCCATTCCTCGCTGTCACCTTTATATCCCAGTGTAAAAACATCACTGTCATACCGGGTGCTGTATACGCTGTATATCGCACAGGTATAAGTAGTTTCCGGTGTATAAACATATACATAAGGATAAGTGTTCCGGAAGTCCTTATCATGGTACTTTTTCAGGCTTCCAAACATTTTCCCGGATGCCATGTTATGCCCATATAAAATAATGTGGCTTTCTTCGAAATCTGTTCCGGCAGTTGCAAAAATGGAACCAAGAATATTGCTTTCTCCTGTTACGGTATGGTTCAGGTAATAACTGTTGTCCTCTCCTAAAGCAACCGGATAATCAATGGGTGTTCCGGGAACTGTGATCCATGCCAAAATCTCAGGATTGATCTGCTGTAAATTCTGAAAATCAACTATTCTTTCCATATTCGGATCTGTTTCCTCTTCCGGCTCATCTGTAGTTGATTCTGTGTTTTCTTCATCTGTTGTATCCGGGTTTTGGATATAGCCACTGATAAGGTTCTGCTGTTCCCGGTCGGTTTGTGCTTCCTGCAAAATCCGTGGAAGATAAGACGCACCCAGCAGACATAAAATTGCCAGCAGGACACACCCAGCAGCTTTTCGCATTTTCACGCCTCCCTGTTCTTTAATGAAATACCCGTGTCAAACATTGACACGGGTATAAATCCGGTTTTGCTGGCTACTTTAACGGAATGATATTCTTAACAGAAGTATCATGCGTTGTAGTTCCCCAGTCATCTTTCTGGTTTTCAAATGTGATGGATGTACCGGTTGGTTTTGCCTTTAAGTTTGCATGTACGGAGAAAATTTTATCCGGAGCAACGCCCTTCGTCGGTTCCTGTAATTTTGAAATCGTTACATTCTCTGTTCCGGTAACGTTCACCAGATGATACCGCAGCACATCCTGTTCTGTTACTGTGTAGTCCTCTCCTACCGGGATTTTGTTCCAGGTGACAGAAAGTTCTACATATCCCTGTCCATCGGTATGTGAATTTACGTAATTTTCCGTGAACTCTACATAATTCTGGAAGGTACGGTCTTTTCCATTAATATCTTTTCCTTTTACGGTGAAGATAAAGGTTGGGTTTCCATGCGCCCAGGTAATATCGCTTGCTTTAATTTTCTTTACTATGGTAAGGTCTGCATAGCGCATATCCTTCATGGTGATGGTCTGCGTATCTGCTTTGCTTTCCAGCGTAAAGGTAATTGGATCAGCAAGTTTATAATAATCCGGGGCCTGATCCTCACGTAAAGTATACTGACCCGGTTTCAGTTTTTCGATCCGGTGCGGTGTGCTTCCGGATGTCCAGCTTTCTACCAGACGGCCATTGCTATCCAGAAGAGAAAGTTTCGCTCCGGAAATATTTTCTCCGGTACCGGAATCTACTTTTGCAAGATCCAGTTTTGTATAATCATTTTCTACCGTGATTGTCAGGTTTGACTGCCCATTGACTTTTCCGTCGGATACTGTGAAATCTTTCACCGCATTATCCAGTACGTATCCATCTTTGGTTGCAGTTTCCTGGTAATGCCAGGTTCCATCCTTCACACCATCAATCGTGATCCGTCCATTGTTATCTGTTTTCTGCGTTTTATCATAGCTCTTGTCATCATTCCAGATATGGAACGTAACGCCTTCCATGACTGTACCATCGTTTTTGCTTACTTTCTGCAGTACAATCGCATTTTTCTGGTTCTGTACGGCCACATTGACGCTGGTATGACTATCATCCAGTGTAACCGCATGTTCTGTAGTATCCAGGACGTATCCATCCGGGGCTGTTATTTCTTTGACAATGTACTGACCAAGTTCCAGCTGTTTGCTGGCTGCTGATCCATTGCCATCTGTAGTTACGGTATCAACTACCGTATTGGCAGCAACCAGGGTTGTGCCTCCGGCTGTCTTAATATCCTTTGCAGCTTTGATTTCAAATACCGCACCGGAAAGTTTTTTATTATTCTCACCGGTTTTTGTGATTGTGATCTGACCGGTTTTTCTGGCATTTGTCGCATCCAGTGTTAAAGTAACAACACCTTCTTTTTCTGCTGTAAACTCATGTTCCCAAGTTCCGGTATATCCTGCAGGATTTTTTGTTTCCACTACTTTGAAACTACGATTCTCTGTATCCGTTTCTTTAAGATTCAGTGCCATATATTCTTTATACTGATCGTTCCATGTTGCCTTTGTATATGTAACCCATTGGCCACCTTGCATCTTATAAACAGTGAACTCTGCACCTTTCAAAGCTTCTCCTGTTGTTTCATCTTTCTTTTTGATAACAAGATCTACATTTCTAGTCTGTCCCATAACCATTTCTGATGTATAACCAAACTCAGAAGTATTCCATACGTGCCAATCTGTTGCCTCGGTCCGGCTTGATCCTTTCCATCCATTAAATATGGCATCCCCACCAGTAAATGTAAAGTCTTTTGGATATGATTGCACTGTGGTAAGTCCCTTACCTGGACCGTCCACATTTTGTATGGTTCCTCCATTATAAAAGACCATAGTCTGAGAATCGCCTTCATATGTGTAAGTAACCCATCCTTCCGGGTTATCCGGTGAAGTACCATCATCTGCATTTGAACCCTTTTTTGCTGACCAGATTGCATCCGTTCTTGCATCATAGATTAGACGATCATCAGCTTCCTTCGTGACATAAATGCCATCGACTTTTCCATCAATATAAAATCCCTGGGAATAGTCCAGATCAGATAAAGTGAAATGTCCCTTAACCTTAAGTGGATTTCCATTTTCATCGTAATATGAAAATCTTACCTTAATCCATTTCAAGCCTTTAATATCAATGACAGGAGTTGCACCGCCTTTTGTATTGTCTACAGAAACAACAACATTGTCTACATCTTCATATCCCGGATACCCGCTGATATTAGTATTCTGCCAGTCCAAAAACCAGATCCGCATGGTAACAGGTAAACCATTCGCATTACCTACATTGGTATACTCTGCATACATCTTTCCTTTTAATCTTTCATATGGAATAAAAGAATGCGTATTTCCACCATTGTCGCTAATATTCGATAGCGGCCACCATTTCGAACACACTTGAGCATATTTTTCACCATTAACGCAAAACTTATTATCCCATTTCGTACCATCTGTACTACCGAATGAAACTTTGGTATTTGCTCCAATGACTGGTGTAAAATTGTAGGTTCCATCAATCGTGCTGTTTGTATCTACCTTTTTTCCAATACCAGAATCAACTACAGATGGTAACCCATCCATGCCTTCGCTGACAGCAAAAACATTTTCCGGGAAAGAAATTCCAGTTACCATCAAGGCTGCCATAAGCAGCCCTGACAGTGCCTTTTTCCATCGTTTCACAGTTTTTTCCTCCTCTCTTTCTTCTCTTTACGGGACAGTTTCACGGTTCCAAGAGCCGTTACCGCCGCAATTCCAAGAGGAACAAAAACGTATGGATCTGCAAGACCGGTTTTTGGTGCCGTAGTCTGCGAAATGGCAGGGGACGGTTCGTTTTTGCCCGGTTCTTCAGCACCCTGTACACGGAAAATCCAGTTTACCATGCTTTCCCGTTTTGCATATGCATTTTTCAGTTCTGCCGGTAACTGCAGCGTAAACTGTACCCGCGAATTTTTCCCTGTTTCCAGTGTTCCAAGACTGATTTCCTGATTCAGGGATGCAGCCTGCAAATCACCGTTATACAGGGTTTTTCCGTTTTGCGTGATCGTCAATTTAAACTGTTTTAAAAGGTCAAGTTCTTCATCCGTTAAATTTCCAGGCGTTTCCGTATGGAAGAAAAATTCGGCACTGGTTGCTGTCGTATTGGAAAGCTGAAAACTATCACTGATCGTATCGCCAGGCATTGCCGTCTGTAAATTTCTAAAGAAATCTTCCGGCGCAGCCACCAGCTTTCTGGCAGCCCCTTCATAAGTGACGGACATAGCGGTATACTGTTTTGTCACTTCTGTGATGCTGTTATCCGTCTCATGTACGCACTGTTCAATTTCCGTATCGCCCCATGGGGATTCCGAATTAAAATCCGGTGTAAAGTTTGCTGCCTGCACCGCTTCTGCGGTCACAGTAAGTCCAAGAACCCTGTCCTGTGCTTTTGATGTCCACGCTGCAGGAATCGTTACGTTCTGGAAAAAGTCTGCGGATTCTCCGTTTTTCAACGGCTGCGCATAGTAATAATACTCACCCTGTTTTACCCATTCATCGGAAATTCCATCCAGTTCTTCATCACTCAGAACATACTCCGCAGGCGTTTCCTTATCCTGATCCACCGAAGGTGTTTCTGTAGGTTCAGGCGTTATTTCCGGTTTTTCTGGCTCTTCCGGTGCTGGTGTTACTTCCGTTTCGGCATTTTCTGTCGTTTCCTGTGCTGTCTCTTCTGTTGCTTCCGGCGTTTCATTCGGGTCTGCATCCGTTTTGGAATCTTCCTCTGGCTTTTCCGTGTCAACGTTTGACACGGAATCCGATGCCTCTCCGGAATAAGTGGTTTTCACCCGGATGTAGCAGGTTTCTGCGTAATTTGTGATTCTCGGAATTTTCGAAATGGTCTGGGAAGGAAGAACAATTCCCTCTTTCGGTCCTGCATAAACTTTTTCCGTATCACCATCTTTTTCGTATTCCTGGATTCCAATGTTTACATCACCGGTACTGATGTGGTTTGTAACGGTAACGCTGTCCTGATAGTAAGCATATGATCCACTGATGGTACTTACTGCCGTGACCAGAATTCCGGCTGCTATTGCAATTTTCCTTTTCATTACTGGCCACCTCCTCCAAACCGTTTCCATGCGTCCTGATAAGAAGTGTATTCCTTCTGACCATCTGTTGTCTGAACGGATTCCTCGTAAACTGTTACTTCCAGGTTATCCTGCTCATATTCATCTGCAACAGTAACCCCCGTAAACAGATAAGTTGTTGTTCCTCCAACCGGAACAGCTTTTTTGTAATAGTAATAGCCATCATTTCCCTTAGCCCAGTTTGTGGTATCAAGTCCCGTGAACTCTTTTACAGGTTCACTGCATGTAATATATGCCCGGACATAGCAAGGTACATCTCCTGTATTTTTTGCCCTGACTTTTTTTACTACTGATCCGCTGGATGGAACCGGTGTCGGTGTCGGAAAATCCTCATCCGGAATAATGGTGTTATTTCCAGTCCTGATAATGTTTACTACTTCATCATGGTCCGTCTGGTAAGCAGAAGATCCCGATATTGCGGTGGCTGCTGCAAGAAAACCGCAGCAGCACATTCCGGCAATTGACAGCATTCGTTTTTTCTTTTTTTTCATGCTGTTTTCCCTTCTTTTTCAGAACAGTCCGGATGGCTTTCCGGACTGTTCTGAAAAGTATTCTTATGATAAAGTGTTGTTTCCATCCTGTTCCGGCTCAACCTGAACATCATCTGGGGTATTTGTTTTGTTTTCATCCGATGCTGCATTTCCGTTTCCATCAACGGTTGTAACCCCATTATTTCCGCTTTCGTCAGACTGCGGAGTCGTGATCTGTCCTGCCTGGCCCTGGTTCTGCAGTTCATATTTTTTCCATGCGGAAGCTGCTTTCTGTGGAATCGTGGTTCCTTCTCCGGTGTTGAGTTCCTGGATTGCATAGTAATGTACCGGCACATTCAGATCTTTTCCATCCAGCTGTCCCTCTACAATATTGGCAGCTGTCAGGCTTGTAAAGATCGGATCTGTTGTTTTTCCCGGTGCAAGTATTTCGTTATAGCTGTAGGTGTAAACCATATTATCTCCTACACGCTTGTTGTACATCAGAGTCCATTTCTTAGAAACATTGTTCATGGAGAACAGCTCTGTATCTTTTGCAACGCCTCCATTCAAACGGTTACCTGCAGCATTAACAGTAATCACCTTTGCAATCGGGATAGAAACATCCAGATATACATAAGCATCATTTTTTCCAACATTTTCGATCTGCGGGTCTTTTTTGATTACCTGGGTCGGAACGATATTGTTGGTTTTTCCATCATTATCCGGTGTGTAGTTCGGCTCATGGCCAACGATGTCTACTTTACCTACAGAAAATTTGTTGGTTACAGAATCATGATCTGTCAGATATGCCATGGATGATCCAACGGCCAGTGCTCCGCACAGTGCTGCAGCTGTAAAAAATGCTGCTACTTTTTTCTTTGTCATAATCGTAATTCTCCTTTTTTTCTTTTTGTTTTTTTTACCTGTTCCCGTTCCTTTGGTTCAGGTCTTTTCTCCGGAAAACAGAAAACCAGAAGCATGAACAGCGCCAGAAAACCTACGGTAAGAAACATGTGATTTTTTGCCCACATAAATCCGTATCCAAGATATGGAATGCAGAACAGGTATGTTCCACGTATATTTTCTACCGGAATGGTTCCGGAATCCGGATCTGTGTTTGCATCCCCTTTTGTCTTATATCCTTCTTCTGTTTTTGACAGAATCCGGTGTGTCACCAGATCCCCGTGCCTCTCAAACGTAGCAATATTTCCTGGACGTACATCCCTCTTCGATGAATCCACAACTGCCACTGATCCTGTGGGAATCACAGGTTCCATAGAACCTGACAGAATCACATAACCCCTTAAATCACGGCACTGATAACAGGTAATACCAAGCACCATACAAACCAGAATCCATAGGAATGCGTGTATTACTTTTGTTTTCATTTTTCCTCTCTCTCCTTTTTTACTTTTTGTTGCCACTTCTTCCGTGCAACGGCATCACCCCCTAAAAATGGGCATAAAAAATGCACCAGCCCATGAAAACCATGTTCTGATGCATGAAAGCCCATTTTTCTTTTTTCCGTGTCAATCATTGACACGAGCAATTGAAAGATTTTTTTGTCCTACCTGCTGTCCCTTCTGTTTTCCTTCTTTTGCAAGTATAACATAGCATACCTTTCTGTGACGTGCAATATGACATTTTTTTGAAAAACATGACATTTTCTCAAAAAACATGACATTTTTTCAAAAGATATGACATTTTTTCAAAAGATATGACATTTTTTCAAAAAAGATGACATTTTTATAACTGCCTTTTTTCTAAAAAAGGGATGCACAAAGTTCTGCGCATCCCCCGTACTGCTTGACTTTTTTCGTCCGGCAGCTTATAATCAAATCAGAAGCAATCAAGGATATACCAGTGTCGGTGGTTGCCTTTCTGAAATAATCTAAATTATTACAAAGAGCAACAAGAGACATAGGCTATCCCCTATTTGCGGTAGGGAATAGCTTTCTTTCTACTTGCGGTGGAAGTTTATGTAAGATAACGCCGCAAAAACAACAAGTAAAAGCGTCAACACTTCCATTGTATTCATTGGCATTACCCCCTTTCTGTTTTCAGAAAGGACAACCACCAGACTATCCCTATCACGTTCTGATCTGATTAGATTCAGTATAGCATATCATCGACTATTTTACTACCTCTTCGACATACAAATCCCCTCTCGCAATTCGTCTACGAGAGGGGATTCTTTTTTATCGGATAAAGTAGTTTGTGATCAAATTATAATCGTTCTCTGTCATGCCAAGTACATCACTCATACCGCAATCATCATTTTCCCAATTATTTTCAAACGTATATGCTTGGTCCTCAAATGAAAAGATTGCTGAAAAATTCACGATCTTTCTTCCGTTATACTCCTGCGGCTGGCCATACATTACAGCAATTGCTCCATAGGCATTGAAATCATCCATCTGGTTTGCTTTATGGCCTGGAGAGGACATCCAAAGGTTGAAGATCTGGCGGGCAAGATCATCGGAATCTGTATATGACAGACCACCGCCGCAGCCGTTCTGTCTGCCACCATGCAGGGCCAGATTATCAGAAGTTCCGTATCCTGGCTGTGTGATTGATCTCATGATATGGTATCCGGCAGCGGCAACGCTTCTCGGATAACAATGCTTATCATCCCAGATCATGGCTGCGTGTCCTTCTTTGACACGTTCTTCATTTACCAGATCGAAAATCTTTCTGGAAACTTCCTGATCGTAAACGGTCATTCCAAGAGCCTCTTCGTTGGTATATGGGATATTAATTTTTACTTCAACATATCTACTTACAGATCCTTGATTCGGTTCTACACCTTCTGCAGATGCATAAATTGTAACTTTTTGCATACCATTTTTTTTATGAACCGTTACAAGTCCATTTTCATCTACGCTTGCTACTTCTGGATCATCCGAAGTCCATTTTACCGCTTTGTTGGTTGCATTTTCCGGATATACGGTTGCGGCCAGCTGCAGTGTCTGTCCAACTTCAGTTAATTCCAGATTACTGTTCGGTGTAATTGTTACGCTTGTTGCATAAACGGTTTCTGCTGGTGTCTCTGTCGGCTTCGGTGTCTCTGTCGGCTTCGGTGTCTCTGTCGGCTTTGGCGTTTCTGTCGGCTTTGGCGTTTCTGTCGGTTTTGGTGTCTCCGTTGGTTTTGGTGTCTCCGTTGGTTTTGGTGTTTCCGTTGGCTTTGGTGTCTCTGTTGGTTTCGCTTCCGGTTTTGTTGTAAGCGCACCGTCTTTTCCGTAGTAATTTCCGTTTACCGTCTGATCCGTTACCATCTTACAGTCTGATCGGAAATAATATGTCTTTCCGGAAATTTTCATCTGCATATCCTTGCAGGCTCCGCCCCATTTCCGGATATAGTATTTTGCTCCGTTTTCTTCTTTCCAGCATCCGGAAAGCATAATTCCATTTCCGTCTACAAAATACAGGTTATCTTTGTATGTAAAGCTTGTGTTCACTGCCATGGTGCTGTCTGCCTGGAACCAGTACCATTTTCCGCCGGTTTTCAGCCACTCATTCTGATAGGCTGCACCGTTATCATGCAGGTAATATTTTTTCCCGTTCCAAGTCTGCCAGCAGTTTTTATAAGCTCCGCCCCAGCTGCAGAAGAAATAGGTTTTTCCCCCGTCCGTAAAAGATTCATTTGCTTTCATAGTTCCGTCTGCGTTCAGATAGTAACGGTTATTGTCCCAGGTCTGCCAACCCGTTGCAATTTTTCCATCTTTTGCCAGTTTCCACTGTCCATCCATCACGATCCACTGCATGTTGGTTACTTCTGCAGCACTATTGAAGGTATACGAACGTCCATTGATCTTTGCAGACCGGCTTTTATAGGCTCCACCCCAGCTGCAGAGATAGCGGATTTTTCCGGTATCATCCAGTCTCCACTCATTGGAGCGCATACTTCCATCACTATTCATGTAGTATTTATTTCCATCCCAGGTCTGCCAGCCCGTTGCAATTTTTCCGTCTTTCACCAGATACCATTTTCCGCCTTTTACAACCCACTGAGAACCCTGTACCTTACTGTCTGCACCGAATGTATAACTTCTGCCGTTGATTCTTGCCTTGCAGTTCAGGTAAGCACCACCCCAGCTGCGGAAGTAATAAACCGATCCATCCGTATCAATCATCCACTCATTGGCTTTCATGGTTCCGTCTGCATTCAGATAATATTTTTTTCCATCCCAGGTCTGCCAGCCGGTCTGTTTTACACCGTCTTTGTAAAAATACCAGGTTCCGGACTCCTGCGTCCATCCGGTTTTTCCAGCTGCCTGTACTGTCTGGGCAGAAACGGTTGGGAACATATTTGTTGCGGCCGGTGTGCCTACTGCCAGGCTCAGGCCAAGAAGTACCATTGCGATTCTTTTTCTCATACTTTTTTCCTCCGTCCGTGTCAAACATTGACACCGATTTTTCTGTTTGAATTCCGTGTCAACGTTTGACACGGGATTCCTTGTTTTGTTATTTCACTTTTTATTCCGGAATTTCTTCCAGAAGTTCCCCGGTATAATCTTCCCGTTTTCCGAGTTTTACGGCATCGTCCAGTTCGGACTGTTCCATGCATACACTTCCGATCGGGTGGATTCCTGGATCACAAAGAATCAGATACAGATTTCCCTGGTAATCTTCCGCTACATCACCATCCTGCCGGTAGCCAACAAACTCATGCTCAATCGGTATTTCTTCCGGATGCTCCAGATAGAATGGATCAAGCTCTCCCCAGTCCAGTGTGGAAAAATTGAAGTCCGGAAAACGTTCTGCTATTACTTTTTCTGCATTTTTTCGAAGCTCTTTCATGTCCATATGGTTTCTCCCCATTTTTCATTTTTTGGAATCATATTATCATATTACCTTTCCAATTCCGTAATTACAAGAGTCTTTTGCTATTTTTCATATTGCATTTTTATTACATTCTAATCACCCCTCTGTTTTATCTGCATTTGTTGTTATTGTAATATGGCTTCCGCTGCTGAATGTGGCTTCCATAGATGCCTTTAATGCGTTCAGGATTTCATCTGCACTTTTTGTTCCCCCGTAGAAGCCCGTATTGGCCGTTTCCTGCGATTTTTCTGCATCGTACCGTAAAATGATCGTAAGTCCTGTTCCAGCCGTTGCAGCGTCCGAAAACGAGCTTGAAAGGGTTGTCCTGGATGTACAGGAAACGGTAAGTGTTCCACTCAGGAACTTACAGCCGGAAAACAGGTTCCCGCTATCCGTACAGGAAGATGGGATTTCACCGGTTATGGATTCCAGTGCGGTACATCCGAAAAAACTGCTGTTCATTTTCTGTGCAGCTGATGGGATATGCACTTCTTTCAGGTTGACGCAGCCATTGCAGATATTCGAGAGTTCCTTCGCACTGTCCGGAATCTGGACAGATGCCAGGGCCACACAGCCGTAATACATAGAATCCATGTTCTCCAGCTGCATACAGGCTGTTGTATCGGCTCCATCGATCAGCGCCGTATCACCGTAAAATGCTTTTTTTGCCTGTTTTATATTCCCCGGAAGTTCCATGGCCTTTTCCAGTGCAGTACACCCTTCTGCGCAGGATGTAATATCTTCCAGCCGGACCGCACCAGACATATCCGGCATACTGGTCATCGCTGTGGCATTTTTGAATGTTTCCACCATGCTTCTCACTGTGTCCGGAATGCGGCACAATGTTTCCAGGTATTCGTCATTTCCTGTAAACCAGTAGTCCATGCTTTCCACTTCTGCCTCCGGATCAATCCAGGTCAGCCGTTTAACAGAATATTTCTTCCATGGCACAGAATCTGATTTGAAATTCCGGACGCTTCCTTTTCCGGATATTTCTAGATCCCCGTTGGAATACAGGATAGCCTCCACATCATCTGGATTTTCTCTGCCGATTTTATACCTAACACTTTCATCACGGTCAATAAGCACTGTTATCTCTGCCTTGATGTCCGGATATGCCTTGGAGGAAACCTCTACGGTAACACTGTGGCCATGTGCCGGCACTTTAGCCGGTGACACGCTGTATGTATCTGCATCCAGAAGCTGTTTCTTTTTCCCGGATATTCCGTATACGCGGAAATTTTTTTCTAAAAGCCGACTTCCGGCAGCATAGCTTTTCTCTGCAGCTTCCACCTTGATCGTTTCCGGTTTTTCCGGTGCAGCTTCTTTTCGAAATTTTGGCAGTACCAAAAATACGACTCCAACAAGAATCAGCAAAATAACAGCAATCAACGCTATGATCCACAAGCTGCTTTTCTTTTTCTGCCTTTTTTTCGCTGGATGTTTTTTTGATATGGCCATTTTTACTCTTTTTTCTTTTCCCATATTTCTCTTCCTTTCGTTTTACTTTTGCCTATCCGGTGCCAAATCACAATTAGCCAGATTGGTATAATAATTCTGGATGGTCATTGGCGCATTATACAGTGCCGTCAAAAGATACGCCTTGATATTCCCGATTTTCTTTTCCGTATTGTGCAGGCACTTCAGGATATAACAGATGTGATCTTTATCCAGCTTCAGGAACATGCTTTTTACAATCGGAACAGGACGTTCCTTTCCTCCAATCCGGATTGTTCCTGTATCCGGCAGCATTAGGGTTTCTACAATCAGATCGACCAGTTCATCCACTTCCTGCTTGTTATAGATCGGCGGGTAGTTCTCGTAATCAATATTTTTCCGAATCAGTTCCCGGTAGGCAGATATCCGATCCATCCCATCTCTTTTTGTTTCCCGCTTTATATTATTCATCTTTGATTGATAGGATATGATATGATTATCTATATCATTTTCTTTAATTGGTATATCTTTAATTATTTGTGGTTGAAAATCCGTATACGGAAAATCGGTTTCCGTAAAATCCTGATATGGCTGTACCGGATCTGGATTTTTCGTATACCGGTTTTCCATTTCCGTAAAATCCCGACATGGATTTTCTTTCGATAAATGCTGGGATTGTAAGTCTTTTTCATCTTGCTTCTCTGGTTGTTCCTGCTTTTCTGAATGGACTTTTTTTAATTTTTGTAATTCCTCATTTCTGCTTGTTTTCTGAGACGTACTTTTTTCTTCTTTCATTCCTTCCTGCATTCGTTCGGCTACTTCTCGCTGCATTTTCTGAATGATCTGTTCATGGCCTTTTGGATTTTCTATATCTTCTAATTGGCCAGGATACTCCAAAAAAATGTATTCCACACCCTGAAATCTTCCATTCTCCCTATATTCCATTCTACTCAGATATCCATTCTCCTCTAACTCTTTCAGCGCAGACATGACTGCACTCTTTCCTTCTTTTACGATAGCTGTCAAACCGGATACCGAATATTTCCAGTCTGCAGGAAGGGATAATACCAAAGACAGCAATCCGCTTGCCTTTAGGGAAAGATTCATGTCGCGTAAATGATAATTTGACATCATCGTATAACCATCTATTTTTTGGATTCTTTTGTAGACTGCCATAGTAAAAACCTCCTGTTTCTAGCCTTTTGCGATCCGTAGCCCCATTTTCGTCACTGCGTCACAATTTACACCCTTATTTTGATTTTTTTGTCTGCCTGGTACTTTTACCATACCAGGCAGTTTTGTCCATTCTGCAAGCTCTGACACGTTTACAACTGGGGTTATCCATTTTTCTACGTGGTCACTGTGCTTCCGCAAGATGTATGATACATTTTACTCAATTACCTGGTAATATACCGTAACGAAATTTCCGTTTTTTTCCCGGACAACACTTTTTTTTATGTATTGCTTTTCGATCAGTTTTTTTAAACCGGATCGTACAGCATCTGCTTTATCTTTTCCAGATTCCACTAACTGATCCACGTTCATGGTTTCGTTCAGGTAGATTGCTGTATACAATCCTTTTTCTTTGAATGATAACATATTATCATCGTATACTTTTTCTATCATATATTTTTCCTCGTTCTTAAGCACGCTGTAGTCTTTTTGTTTTTCATAAATATCAGTAATATGACATATTTCAATCCTCCAAAATCTCATTAAATTGTGCTGGCATGTCGTGCAGGCTGTAACCGTTTCTGTTCTCCAAAACATTTTCCATCTAAATATCCAGATGAGAATTTCCTGAAGTCTATCGGTGTATCATACATATTACCTTGACCCGTATTAAATTTGTCGCAAAAATCTATGACTTCTTTCGGTAACCGTAGTATCAGACTCCATTCTTTTTCCTTTTCTTGATCCTGCTTTGAAAACGCTTCTCTTACCCCTTCACAAAAACCGGCTCCATATCCATTGGTTATTTTTTTTTGCGCACCAAGCGATAAATTACAGTATGTCTGTTTCAAATTTTGTATCTGTGTTAAAACGCAGTCCACTGCATATGTAAAAATATTTACACATATACTCACATCTTCTTCGAGTCCAACGAATCCAATAAAATATGTTTTTGAGTGTTTTGCTCTTTCATGTACAGCCTGACAACAGTAATTTTCGCCAATAACGGTAGATAAAGTAAATATCCAAAAATTTGTTTGTTTTGTGCAGGAAATAGATGTTTTGATTGTTTTGACTTTCTTATTTCCCTCATGCAGCTCTGCTTCGGTTAATTTATACTCTGCCATAAGCTGCCTGGCTTTTAAGAGTGCAGCCTGGGCTTCGAATTCGTTTGGACTTTCTGACAGAGCCAGCAGTTTCCGGATCTTTTTTTCAATATCCATCTTTTAACCCCCTCGTTTTTATCGGAATGGAAGTTCTTCTTCCGACATTTTCGAAATATCAAGAAACTCTGTATCCATATCTATCTCTCCGGCATTTCCTCCAGAAGTCTGATCCCGTTTGCTTTCCGCAAATTCATGCTGTTCCACAACAATGTTCACGTTATAAACTTTAACCCCGTCTTTGTTTGTGTAACTGCCAGAATGCAAATGTCCGGAAATAGCGATCTTAGTTCCCTTATGAAGGTATTTTTCCGCAAACTCAGCGTTCTTTCCAAAGGCAACGCAGCGGAAAAAATCTGCGTCCTGCTGTCCATCCTCATGCCGGTATCCTCTTGCAACAGCAAGTGTATAGCTTGCTGTTACGGTAGATTCCTCTTCACCATTTCCATTCTTTTTTGAAGTGTAACGTATCTCTGGCTCCTTTGTTAGTCTTCCAATCTCCCATACTTTGTTCATTTTTTTATCCTCTCTTTCTTAAATTTGTGTTTAAAAAATTTTTCTGATCGCCAATGGCAGCTACACAGTTTATTTCCTTTTCGCTCTTCCCATCCACCTTGTAGTACGAAAAACCAGATCTAAAAAAACCGGATTCTATTCCGCGAGACAGATTAGCTTTGACATCTACATAAAGCTTGCCGAACGGATATGGAAAATGAACTCTAATAAGATCTTTGCCAATGGGATCGTCATATAGTAAAAAATATTCCCGATATACGTTTTGTGTGCCAGACAAAATATTCTTAAGTTCTTTCGGATCTACTTGATTTTGTATTTCTTGATAATCTACTTTGTTCAAATCAAACCAGTTGTCCAGAATAGCAAATGCCAATGACCACGCTTTTTGTTCCTTTCTTTTACACATATATAATTCAAATGCTATTGTAATGACAAAATTTCGGTATAAATTATTTGATGTATTAGCTTTGGTAAGCAACCGAAAGTATCTTTTTACACCTGGACTTTTTGTAAGATAATTGGCAAATGTGTCTTCTAAACCTTCGGTTGCACTGCAGGCTTTTTTTATTGCCTTCTTCCATAAATATTTTTTCAACATATATATTTCCCCGCATTTTCATGATTTTTGTATTCTATATTTCAGTTACAGGTCACCAGTCAATATTTCTTATGGTATTCAAACAAATCGAGAGATTCTTTGTTTGAATACCATAAGAAACGAACAAAGAAACTATAATCAAAATAGATATATATTGAGCCGTTTGTGTTGCTGTCCACCGTTTCATAATTCCATTTTTTCGTCCTTCTTTTCTGACAATATTCAGTAACACTGCATGATTGGATGGATCTCCATGAAAAGAAACAAAGTCCACTGCTATTACAATATAAGAATGTTCAAAAGCAGGTCTTGTGATCCAGGGAAAATCCAGATGAATAAAGCAATTAGATAGAAGGTTCCTTTTGTGGTAAAGTCCCAGGCTGCCAGCAGAATTTTATGCCCCCAGTAGGTTCTAAATTCAGGATGACGCAATCTGGTCAAATACTCATTACTTTTCGCGTTTGTCCGTGCAAACGTGAAATAGCTGACAAAGCATTTTATATAAAACACAATAACTGGTAAATATTTCAATACGGTTTCCATTTTTTATTTTCCCCTCAAGTGGTTTAAGCAAGAATACTGATCTGCTTTTCTATTTCGTATACTCTGGATAACGGAGCTGGACTGCCTGCCAGAAATATGGAGCAAAAGAGCTGTAAAACAGTTCATTTACTGTATAGTTCTGACATTCTTTCAACTGGTTATCTACTTTGTCTTCATAGTCCACAGTAGGTATCTCCCCCGAAAACAGATTGAATGCCATTCGGATTGCCTTTTCACTGCTGCTTGTCTGCCATCCGGCTTTCAAGCATTCCGTTTTTAAACATTTCTGTTCAAAATCGAATATTTCTGTTACATGACTTCTGGTACTCTGCATCAAATTGATGCAGTAGCATAATGCTTTATCTGCAGAATCTGGTGCAGAAAATTTCTGCAGACTATCGTAATATGCTTTTTTGTGTTCTGAACTCGTAAAACGAATTCCTTCTTCCGGAAAATCAGAAAGATTTTCTACTTGTCTTTTAGATTCTGTTTTTTCTGCAGGTACCGCAACATATGGTTCCGGACCTTGATGTTTCTCCGGAATATCATCTATTTCTTCCCGAATCCAGCCACAACGCAAAGAACATTCTTTTTTACATTCTTTGCAGCATGAGTATGGTGCTTCACAATACGCTGCAGAACCACACGCGCCTGATTTGCTCAGTCCTGTTTTGCACGGCTTGAGGTTTGGGTTTCTTTTTCCTTCTTTTGTGGGCTGTTTAGAAGGTATTTCCTGTGTCACGGATTTGCTTGCGAGATAACCTTCCATTGCAGCCACGGTGAAAAATTCCTTCTGAACAAGATCTTTCTGATCTTCTTTCGACTGCTTGGCCAGATACAATGCAGCTGCAGGTGTCAGTTTTTCTTCTCTGAATGCCTGCATTCCATCTTCTGACAGATGTTTTGCCGTAAACATTAAGTTCTGAACGGTTGA
>OLND01000773.1_pt1 | contig 37439 bp, 26 predicted proteins | sample 1672031 | NCBI WGS metagenome assembly OLND01 (sample SAMEA3136638, study PRJEB25190) | human gut metagenome | biome: human gut; feature: human-associated habitat; material: faeces | place: Austria | collected 2013 | reverse complement strand
CCCATGTGCAGCACGCCGGTGATGTTCGGAGGCGGGATGACGATGGTGTAGGGCTGCCCCTTCTTGGCGCCGAAGCCCTCGCCGCGCTGGAAGTAGCCGGCATCCTTCCACGCCTCGAAAAGCGGGCGCTCGTGGGCGGCGAAGTCGTAGTCGATCTTCCTCGCCCCGGTTTTCTCGTTCGTGTTATCGGCCATGGTCTGCTCTTTCGTCCTCAAAGTCTCTCAAACCGAAAAGCGGGCGCGCCGCTCGTCTGCGATCCGCCCGCTCGTCTCCCGTATCCCGCGACCGCGCTATGCGCTCTGCAGGCTCACCTCGTCGCCCATCGGCAGGGCCCCGGCCCCGCCCGCGGGCTCGATCTCCGGCTTCGTCTCGCCTTTGATGTCGCTCGCGCGCACGGTGACGGCAGTGGCGCCCTCGTGCTCGGGCAGGTCGTACATCACGTCCATGAGCACCCGCTCGCAGATGGAGCGCAGCCCGCGGGCACCCGTGCCGTGCTCCACGGCCTCGTGCGCGATGGCGCGCAGGGCCTCGGGCTCGAACACGAGCGTGGAATCCTCGAAATCGAACATCTTCGTGTACTGCTTCACCAGCGCGTTCCTCGGCTCGGTGAGGATGCGCACGAGGTCTTCCTCCGACAGCTCGTTCAGGGACGTCACCACGGGGATGCGGCCCACGAACTCGGGGATCATGCCGTACTTGTTCAAGTCCTCCGGCAGCACCTTCTTCAGAAGCTCGGCCTCGGACTCCTTCTTGGAGGCGGGCAGCTCGCTGGCGAAGCCGAGGGACGTGGTGCCCACGCGCTGGGCCACGATGTCGGCCAGGCCCACGAAGGCGCCGCCCAAGATGAACAGGATGTTCGTCGTGTCGATGGGGATGAGCTCCTGCTGGGGGTGCTTGCGGCCGCCCTGGGGCGGAACGGAGGCCTCGCAGCCCTCGACGATTTTGAGGAGCGCCTGCTGGACGCCCTCGCCAGACACGTCGCGGGTGATGGAAAGGTTCTCGGCCTTGCGGGCGATCTTGTCGATCTCGTCGATATAGATGATGCCGATCTCGGCCCGGGGCACCTCGAAATCGGCCGCGGTGATGAGCTTGAGCAGGATGTTCTCCACATCCTCGCCCACGTATCCCGCCTCGGTGAGCGTGGTGGCGTCCGCGATGGCGAAGGGCACCTTCAACGTGCGGGCGAGCGTTTGGGCCAGAAGCGTCTTGCCCGAGCCCGTGGGGCCGATGAGCATGATGTTGCTCTTGGCCAGCTCCACGTCGCCCTCCTGGGCGGCGGCGCCCATGGAGATGCGCTTGTAGTGGTTGTAGACGGCCACGGAAAGGGCGCGCTTGGCCTCCTCCTGGCCGACGACGTGCTCCGAGAGGCGCGCGTACAGCTCGTGAGGCGTTGGGAGGTCCCCCAGCACCTCGGCCGGCGACGGAGCGTTGTCGACCACGGGACTGGCCTGGCGCTCGACCTGGGCAGCCGGCGGGTTCATCCAGCCCATGCGGCGCGGGTCGTCCTCCAGCATCTCCACCTCCTGGGCCATGGCGTAGCCCATGTCCCGCATCATGGCGTCGGCGCACACCGAGATGCACTCGTCGCAGATATAGATGCCGTTAGGGCCGGAGATCATGGCGTTGACCTGGTCTCCGGTCTTGCCGCAGAAGGCGCAGAAGTAATTGGTGTCAGTGGGGCCGTAATTGTCGTGACGGTGGTTCATGAGAATTTATTCGCTCTTCTTCTCTCCGGGCATGGCGCCGTGATGGTAGATGATCTCGTCGACGAGGCCGTATTCCTTGGCCTCCTCCGCGGTCATGTAGTTGTCACGCTCGGTATCGAGCTGGATCTTCTCGATGGACTGGCCGGTGTTCTCGGCCAGGATCTTGTTCAGGCGCTTGCGCGTCTTCAGCATGAAGTCGGCCACGATGGCGATTTCCGTCTGCTGGCCCTGGGCGCCGCCCAAGGGCTGGTGGATGAGCACCATGGAGTTCGGCAGCACGAAGCGCTTGCCCTTGGTGCCCGAGGAGAGGAGCACCGCGGCCATGGAGGCGCACTCGCCGATGCAGATGGTGGACACGTCGCACTTGATGAAGTTCATGGTGTCCAAGATGCCGAGGCCGGCCGTGACCGAGCCGCCGGGCGAGTTGATGTACAGGGAGATGTCCTTGTCCGGATCGGTGGCCTCCAGGTGCAGAAGCTGGGCCACGACCGAGTTGGCCACGTGGTCGTCGATCTGCTCGCCGAGGAAGATGATGCGGTCGTTGAGCAGGCGGCTGTAGATGTCGTAGCTGCGCTCGCCACGCGGCGACTGCTCGATGACGTAGGGGATGAGGGCGTTGCTCGGGCGGACCAGGCCGCTCTGCATACGTTCGATGCCCATAGATACCTCGCTTTCGTAAATAGGGCCGCTCGCAGCGGCCTTCACATAGTTCAAGATCATATTGCTATACATCCGTTCGCAATGCAAGCCCGAATGCAAAACGCCCATACGGGAGCATGGAAGACAGGATGAAGACACGGGGTGTTCAGGTTAGGAACACTTCGAAGAATGTAAGAGCTTAAAGGGATACGGGGTGCTGCTCACCAAGCGAGTTCCGCAGCGAACAGAACAGGACTAAATGTCCTGTTCTGCCGAGCGAGGACTGTCTGAGCGACTGAGCTGTACCCCGTAGCCCGCTTTTGGGAGACCCCCAACAAGAAGGGCGGGATAAGCCCGCCCTTCCGAAAGCGCATCTTGTTCGAGGCTACTCGGCGGCCTCTTCAGCCTCGTCCTTCTTGGCAGCCTTCTTCTTCGCCGGCTTCTTGGCGGCCTTCTTCTCCTCGGCGGCCTTGGCGGCGAAGTCCACCTCGGTCACATTCGCGTTCTCCATGAGATCCTCGATGGCCTTCTGGCGCAAAAGACCGGTGCGGATGAGGTGCAGACGGCCGGCGTCGCGCCACTCCTGCTCCAGCGCCGCGGGATCCTCAACGCCGGTCTTGGCGAACTCGGCAGTGACGTCCTCGTCGGTGATCTCCATGTTGTTGTGGCGCGCCCACGCCTCGAGCGCCAGCTCTTCCTTCACCTGGTCGGCGGACTGGGCCTTCAGGTCGGCCTTGAACTGGTCGGGCGTGATGTTCCGGCTGGCCAGGTAGGCGTCGAAGGTCATGCCGGCCTGCTGCAGCTGGCCGAAGAAGTCCTGGAGCAGCGATGTCTCGGCCTGCTCGACGAGCGACTCGGGCACATCGCCCTCGACGCGGTCGCGCAGCTCGACCATGATGTTGTTCTCCTTGATGCGCGGCATCAGCGAGCCCTTCTGCGCATTCAGCGACTCCTTGATGCGCTCGCGCATGTCCTCGACGGACTCGAAGCCCATCTTCTCCTTGGCCCACTCGTCGGTGACCTCGGGCGTGACCTTCTTCTTCACCACGTTGCAGGTGACCTCGAAGGTGACAGGCTTGCCTGCCTGCCCGGCCAGAAGCACGGCCGTCTCGTCCTCGGGAATCTCGAGCGTGAACTCTTTGGTCTGGCCCTTCTTCATGCCGAGGATCTCCTCGTCGAAGGCCTCGGAGAACATGCCGGTGCCCGGGCCGTACAGACGGGACTCGCTCGCGAGCGCGGCGATCTCGTTGCCGTCGGCGTCGGTGGCCTTCATGGTGAGGTCGGCGTAGTTCTCCGGCTTCATCTTGGTAGCGGCGGAAGCGTCCTCGTAGTCGGTGTAGTGCTCGGCCATGGCCTCGACCTGCTCGTCGATCTCGGCATCGGTGGCCTCGGCGAAGGGCATCTCGATGGCCACGGGCTCGTAGCTGGTAAGCTCCACCTCGGGGCGCAGCTCGATGGTGAAGGAGTACTCGTAGGGCTCGCCGGCCTTCACGATCTCGTTGGTCTCCATGACCGGGCCGCCCACCGGGGCGAGCTTGGCCTCGTCGATCGCGGCCGTCCACGTGCCGTTCAGCAGCTCCTCGGTGACGGTGCCGACGACCGCCTCGGCGCCCAGCGCGTTGTCGATAACCGGGCGCGGGGCCTTGCCCTTGCGGAATCCCGGGAAGTTGTACTTGCGAGCGAAGTCCTTGTAGGTTTTCTTGATGCGGCCGTCGATATCGGCGGCGTCCACCGTGACGGTGACCTTGACCTTGTTGCCCTCCAGGGACTCAACCTTAGTTTCCACGAATAGTTCCTCCATCGTTTCCTGACACGGTACGGGCTTATCGCCCGCGCGAACACTTCCTCGGCGATCCGCCACGGGAATCCGCCGCGGAAGCGCACGGTTCGCTATTATGCCACAACCCTCCCACAGTGGCTACACGTCACCGAGACCATGACACAAAAAAGAGACGCAGGGCATCCTGCGTCTCCCTATGGCGTCGATTCGCCGCACTCTGCCGACCCCGCCCGTCCCAAGCAGGGCACCGCGGCTCTGCAGACCGGCCCCCTAGGCCTCGCTTTTGCCAGAGCGCACGACGTAGCAGATCGTGATGTACCCGGCGACGGCACCGGCGCAAGCGCACACAAGGCCCTTGAGCAGCATAAGACCCGTCACGGTAAGCGGCAGCGGCAGAAGCACGCAGGCGAAAGCACCGACGCCCATCAGCGAGACAGTGGCGGCAACCGTTGCCACGAGCAGCGCCGGAGCGTAGCTTGCTGGCACGAGAGACGCCGCGCCGCCGAGATTGGCGACATTCGGCCCGGAGAAAACGCCCTTGCGCAGATCCATGCGGGTGAGCGGCACCACGATGACGAACAGCAGAATGCCGAGCAGAACCCCCGTAAGCGCGAAGTCATGGAAGATGTCGGCCTCGCTGAAGAGGAGCTCGGGCTCAGACAGGTGCATAAGATAGAAAATGACCGCATTGATGATGCCGTTGATGATGCCGTAACCGACGATGCACTTATTCAGTAAGTATGAATTGAACGGCTTGGCGGACCGCGTCGGCGCCGCGGGCGCCGAGCCAGCCATTGACTTTGCCATGAGCATTCCTTTCATCGGGATCTTCGTCTGCCGGCACAACTTGCCGAAGTCGCCCGGCGCCTCTCAGTATGGGCGTCGCCCTGATGCCATCGGCGAAAACCCGGAGTGCCGTTACGGAAGGGTGGGCACGGAGGAACCTTAGGGGCAACCTTGCCATCGGCGGGCCACCGATTCGTTCCCGACCTGTTTCGACAAGCAGCCCCGCGCCTCGCTCGAAACAAAGCGCGCCCGCCGGGAACGGCCTTTCGCAAGACCGATCTCGACGGGCGCAAGCGCAGGACCGAGCAAGCTATCCTAGAGCGCAGCCCCGGCAGTCTTGGAGGCCATGGCGGCCGCCACCTCGTCGGCCTTCTGCTGGCCGCGCACCACGAAGCTGATGGTGAACCAGCCGGCGACCGCGCCGCCCAAAGCGCACACCAGGCCCTTGAGGAACATCATGCCGGTCACGGTAGCGCCGGCGGCCGGCAATGCCAAGGAAAGAAGGGCGCCGGCACCGGTCATGACCACCGCGGCGAGCGCGCCCACGCCGAGAATGGAGACCGCGTAGGACGAGGAGACGAGCGGAAAGGCACCGCCCGCCGCACCGGGCAGGGAGAAAACGCCCTTGCGCAGATCCATGCGGGTGAGCGGCACGACGCAGGCGAACAGCAGCATACCGAGGAGAAGGCCGGTGAAGGCGAGGTCGTGCACGATGTCGTGCATGCCGAACATCGCATCGGGAGCGCCGGCGTTGATGCCGGCGAAGATGGCCGCGTTGATGATGCCGTTCACCACGCCGTAGCCGATGAGGCACTTGTTCAGCGCGTAGGACTTGAAGGACTTGGGAGCCTTTGCGATCTTGGAGGTCTTTGCCATGAAGCATTCCTTTCTTCTTGTTGCGCTCACTCGCGACCGCGCGCCCGCTCGCAACGTTTCACTGGTTTGAGCTGCCGCGACAGCGGGCCGCACGGAAATTGACCGACAAGCAGTATAGGAACCCGTGTTCCCTTTTCCCAAATGGAACATTTCCGTTGCAACGGAAAACGTTTCCCGATCGAAAAGGAAGCAGTCTTCCTACAATGAGCGCCGCCGAATTACGGAGGGAGCTTGCGAGACTACCCTTTTCGGCATAGGCATTCCATCCAAGATTAAAGGAGGACATAATGGCGAAGAGCAAAACGACGCATCCCGAGGGGGGTGTTGAGAAGTTCCTCGTGCTGCCCATTATCGTGCTGATTCTGGCGCAGATGGGAACGTCGGGCGACAATGGCGCGCTCGGCCTCGCCAACCAGCAGCTGGTCGACGTGCTCGGCGCGACGACTCCCGACATTCAGCTGGCGAACATGGTGTACTCGCTCATGGCCGGCGCCTTCATGGTGGCCGGAGGACTCGTGGGCACCATCATCGGCTGGCGCACCAACTTCCGCCTCGGCGCGGCTCTGTGCGCCGCCGGCGAGCTGGTCATGGCGCTGTCGCCGAACATGACGATCTTCATCTGGGGCGGCCGCATCCTTGTCGGCTTCGGCGCCAGCTTCATGATCCCCTCGGTGCTCGGCCTCATTCCGTTCATCTACCATGGCAAGAACCGCGTGCTGGCCTTCGGCTGCATCGGCGCGGCCTCGGGCCTGTCGGCATTTTTGCCGCTGTTCTTGGGCATCGTTATGCAGTTCGGCGGATTCCGCATCACCTTCGGCGCCCTGGCCGTGTACTTCGCCCTGGTGCTGCTTCTGTCCTTCAAGCTGCCGGCCATCGAGAAGCCCGCTGAGAAGCTGAAGTTCGACGGGCTGGGCACCGGCATCGCCGCCACGGGCCTGTTCCTGTTCCTCGTGGGCCTCTCCCGCATCTCCGCCTGGGGCCTCATCGAGCCCTTCGCCGAGTGCCCCTTCACCATCTTCGGCATCTCCCCGGCCCTGCCCATGGCCGTCCTCGGCCTGATCCTGCTCGTGATCTTGGTGCCGGTCGAGAAGCGCGTCGAGCAGAAGAACGGCATCGCCCTTCTGCCCCAGTCGTTCCTGAAGACCCCGCAGGTGCGCGCCGGCCTCGTGGCAAGCGCCATCACCTTCTTCTTCATGGGCGTCCAGGCGATTCTTTTGTCCCCCTACCTGCAGCTCGTGGCCGGCTGGTCGCCGGTGCTCATGGGCGTCATGGCGCTGGCCGTGGGCATCCCCACCTTCATCTTCTCGCTGGGCATCCCGAAGTTTATGCCCAACGCCAACCCGCGCCGCGTCATCCAGGTCGGCTACATCGTGATGGCCAGCGCGTTCATCCCCATGGCTTTCTCGCTGCACGGCTCTGAGGTCAACGGGCTCATGTGGGTGGGCCTGGCCGTGGCAGGCGCCGGCGCCGGTATCGTTTCCGCCCAGGCCAACAACATCGTGGCCCTGGCCGTAAACGAGCGCGACGCGTCGCAGTCCGGCGGCATCCAGACCACCATGCGCAACGTGGGCCAGGCCATCGGCGTGGCCGCCATCGGCGCGGTCCTGCTGTTCGGCATCACCGCCAACATCGACAACGCCATGGCCGACAGCCCCGTCATCACCCCCGAGGTTCGCACCGCCGTGGCCGAGCGCAACATCTCGCTCATGGGCGACGAGCAGTTCGAGCAGACCATCGCCGACATCCCCATGACCGACGAGCAGCGCACCGAGCTCGTGCAGTTGAACTCCGACGCCCGCATCGAGTCCACCATCACCTCGTACGTGGTGTCCGGCGTGCTGATCCTGCTCGGCCTGTTCACGACCCGCTGGATCACCATCTTCAAGAAGGAAGAGGACGGCAAGGAGGAGACCATCGTGGCCGAGACGGCCGACGAGATGCCCTTCGAGCCGGTCGTCGACCGCGAGATGTAACTCGCGCGTGTTTGAAAGGAAATTCATGAAACGACTTTTCTCCAATGCCACCTTCGTCACCATGGTTGACGACGTCGACACCGCCGACGCGCTCCTCGTCGATGACGACGGCCGCATCGCCTACGTCGGCACCTTGGAAGAGGCGCGCCGCCTCGCCGAGGGCGCCGAGGAGGTCGACCTGGGAGGCGCGGCCGTGCTGCCCGGGCTCATCGACCCGCACAGCCACTTCACCGGCGCGCTGCAGTACCTCCTGTACGCCGACCTGTCCGAGTGCACCTCCTTCGCCGAGATCACCGAGACGCTGAAGAAGTTCGCCGCCGAGCGCAACATCGGCCCGGACGGCGTCATCATGGGCAACGGCTACGACCAGAACAACCTCATCGAGCAGCGCCACCCCGACAAGTCCATCCTGAACGCCGTGTCCGAGGACGTCCCCGTGCTCATCACGCACGTGTCCAACCACATGGGCGTGGCCAACGACTGCCTGTTGAAGCTGGCCGGCATCACGCCCACCACCCCCGACCCCGAGGGCGGCCGCTACGGACGTATGAACGGCACCGGCGACTTGGACGGCTACGCCGAGGAGCCGGCGGCCATGAACCCCTTCTACGCCGTGACCACTCCCCGCTTGGGCCTGGACTTCGCGGCCATGGTTCCCGACATGCAGCGCATCTACCTGGAGCACGGCGTGACCACCTGCCAGGACGGCGCCACCGCGCCCGACATGGCCAAGGTGCTGGTGGGCCTCGCCCGCGCCGGCCTGCTGAAGATGGACATCGTGAGCTATCCCATGTGGGGCAGCGACGTGATGGCCACGCTCGCGGACAACGCCGAGTTCGACAGCCAGAGCTACACCGGGCACTTCCGCTTCGGCGGCCTGAAGATGTTCCTCGACGGCTCGCCCCAGGGGCTGACCGCCTGGATGACCGAGCCCTACGTGGAAGGCCCCGACGGAGAAAAGGACTGGGTGGCCTACAGCACCATGACCGACGAGGACGCCATCGCCTTCGCGAAGATGGCCATCGACTCCAACCACCAGCTTCTGTGCCACTGCAACGGCGACGCGGCGGCCGACCAGCTTCTGCGCGTGTACGAGGCGGCGCGGGACGCATCGGACAACCCCGAGAAGATGGCCCTGCGCCCGGTGATGATCCACGCCCAGACGGCACGCACCGACCAGTATGAGAAGATGGCGGCAATCGGCATGATCCCCTCGATCTTCTCCTCGCACGTGTGGTACTGGGGCGACGCGCACCTGCGGAACTTGGGTCCCGTGCGCGGCGGCCGCGTGAGCGCCTGCGGCGATGCCGAGCGGGCCGGGCTGCCCTTCACCCTGCACACCGACACCCCGGTGCTGCGCCCGAACCTGCTGGAGGCCGCCTGGTGCGCCGTGAACCGCATCACCAAGGCCGGCGTCCAGCTGGACGAGGACCAGAAGGTGACGCCGTACGAGGCCATGCGCGCCATCACCTACAACGGCGCCTACCAGTACGGCGAGGAGGCCGACAAGGGTACCCTGGAGGCGGGAAAGCTGGCCGATCTCGTGGTGCTCGACCGCAATCCCTTGGCCGTCGATCCGCGCGAGATCCGCGACATTTGCGTGCTCGCCACCATCAAGGAGGGCGACACCCTCTACGAGCGCGACGAGAAGTAGCGACGGCTCAGTCGCCTGAAAAAAGAAGGGAGGCCCGCGGGCTTCCCTTCTTTTTTCGCATTCTCGGCGCTGTTCGCGCTGTGTCCGGGCTTCGCACGCTGGTCGAGCTTTGCTCCCCTAGCGCCGCGCGCGTCCTGCCCGAGCTTCGCTTCCCCGACCTTTCGTCCCCTATTCGGGCTCCGGGAAGCAGACGAAAAATCCGTCGTCGCTGACGAGATCCGAGGTATCGGCATAGTCTTCCACCAGCCGCTTGAAACCCTGCGTGAGCGGCGTGAGATCGCCCCGCTCGGCGGGCGCCCCCACAAGAACGGCGGCCATCGTGCATTGGCCGCACTCGGCCTGATCGCCCTCCTCCAGGCGGAAGATGCGGATGCCCGTCTTGCAGACGCCCGACCCGCACCAGGCGAACACGAGCGTGCGATCCTTCACCACCGACAGAGTCCAGACGAGCCATTCGAAGCGCTCGAGGGACATGTCGATAAGGCCGTCGGCCGTAAGGCGCGCGTGCAGCGAGGCGAACATGCTCTCGGGCGAGGGGCCGGCGGGCAGTACGCCCCGCTCCCACGCCGTGTGAACCTCCTGGCCCCGTCGCCAAAGCGGCACGGAGGCGATGATGTGATCGATATCGGCGCGGCTGACGCCCGGCGAGATCGTCACGCAGGGGAAATCGACGTCCATCGGCTCGAAGGACACGAGGAAGTCGAAGCGCTCGAGCAGCGTCGAGTTGGGACGGCTCGCGGCGGCGAGCACCTCGTTCTCCGTCAGGACATCGGTCACCTCAAGGCGGCTCGTCAGCTTCTCGATGCGATGCGCGCCCCAAAGGGCCAGATCGATTCCGCAGTTCACCACCAGACCCACCCGATAGCAGCGCAGCGCGCCGACCTGGTCGAGGTAATCGAGCAGCACGAGCACAATGCGAGCGTAGTCCGGGCTGAACAGGTCGGCCTCGACAAGCGAAGGCACCTCGCAGAGCACCGAGGACAGAAGACAGGCGCCGTCCATGGCCTCGTACTTCACCGACTCCTCGTTGGGATTCGCCGCCACCAACCCGCAGGTGCGTCGCGCCAGGCCGCTCTCGAACAGAATGGCCAAGGGCTTGCGTACATCCTCGGGCAAGGGCGCGCCGAACGCTTTCTTGAGGGCCTCTTCGACGTCGTCGGTGAACGCGCGGGCGCGCTCGCTCGGCTCGTAGGCGCTCATAGCGGCCAGACTCCATTGCCAGGTGCAGCAGTGGGCCATGTCGCTGAGTAGTCCCATCTCGGCATCGCTCACCGTCAGGGAGAAATGGCGCTCGAGCCGCTTCTTGAGGTAGGCGAAGAACGGCGTGGACCCGTCGGCACCGCGCCACGTCATCAGGCCATGGCCGAGGCGAAGGCGGGTCACCATAATGCAGAGGTACACGCCGAACTGCCATTGCGCGTTGCTGGAGAACTCGAAGCCGAGGTCGCGCTGCATCTCGGCGATGCAGCGCTCCAGAAACTGGCGGTCGTAGGGCTCGATCGATCCGAACAGCGAGGGCAGGATGCGACGGCGCACCGCAGCCGAGGAGAACGAGAACAGCATGGACATGACGAAACCCCGCACGGTCCACTCGGGGCCCTCGACGGTGATCTGGCGGCCGACGGACAGCGTGAGCCCGCTCACTTTCAATATCCCCTGCCACCAGCGCAAATCGGACTGAATCTGCTGCTTGTTGCGGAACATGCGGCGCGCGAGGCTGTCGGCGGTATGGGGCCCGGGATAGCATGTCAGCGCGATCATTTCCTGGCACAGGCGCTCGTAGCGCGGGTGCATCTCCGTTTCGCTCTCCTCGAGCAGGCGCACGAGGCGGTTCTCCTCGCCGGGAGCCAGCGCAAGGCGCAGCCCGGCCCCCCGCTGGCGGCCCACCCGCGTGGCGAGTCCCTCGTGCTCGAAAAACGAGTTGAGGGCCTTGACGTCGGTGCGAATCGTGCGATCCGAGCAGCCGAATCGGCGAGCGTAATCGGCAGATGTCCGGTAGTCGCTGGCTTCGAGCAGCGCCCGCAGGAGCGCTCCTTGCCTGCTGTTCATAGCTCCTCCTCACCGCTTGGTCCCTCGGGGCGAACGACCCTGCTCCCAGTGTAGAGCGAGCCTAGCCTTTGAGGGCGACAATACCGTGGCAAGATGGCAACGATTGTACGAGATTCTGCGCAATACGACAGCATGGACGTGCATTTAGGAGAGAATTTCCCTGGGACAACAAGATAGTGGGGCGGCGCCATGGGGCGCCGCAAACAGTTGAGAGGCGCATCATGGCAACTACGACCATTACCGCCAACGCCACCACCCGGCGGCCGGCAGAAATCACGAAGGCGAGCTATGCGCCCTTGGCCGTTCTCGCCCTCGCGCAGATCGGCACCTCAAGCGACAGCGCGGCCATGAACCTTGCGACGGCAAGCCTCGTGGGCACGCTGGGCGCCACCCTCGACGATATCCAGATGGCCACCACGCTGTTCTCGCTCATCGCCGGCGCGTTCATGATAGCCGGAGGGCTCGTCGGCGTGACCATCGGCCTGCGCCGCGCACTGGCCATCGGGCTGTCCCTGGCCGTTGCGGGCGAGATGGTGGCGGCGCTCTCCCCCAACATCTTCGCCTTCACCTGGGGAGGACGCGTCATCATGGGACTTGGCGCCTGCCTTATCACGCCCTCGGTGCTCGGGCTGGTCGCGGCGCTCTACCAAGGGCGGCAGCGGGCCATCGCGTTCGGCACCATTGCCGGGGCGGCCGCGCTCTCGACGCTCTCCCCGCTGATCTTGGGCATCGTCATGGACTCTTCGGGATTCCGCCTCACCTTCGCCATCATGGCCATCTATTTCGTGCTCGTGCTGTGCTGCACGCGGCTCGTTCCCCGCACCCCCCTCTCCGGCAATCACAGCCGCTTCGATGTGGCCGGCACCATCGTGGCCGCCCTCGGCATGGGGCTCGCGCTGTTCGGAGTGGCGCACCTCTCGGACTGGGGCATCGTCAATCCGCAGAAGCTCTGCCCCTTCACCTTGTGCGGACTGCCCCCCACCCTGCCCGCCATCCTCATCGGGCTCGTGCTGCTCGGCCTGCTCGTACCCACCGAGCGACGCGCCCAACGTCGAGGCAACCCCCTCATTCCCGCCGCGTTCGTCACCTCGCCTAAGGTTCGCGCGGGGCTTTCCGCCGTCGCGCTTCCGTTTTTCTACATGGGCGCCGTCGGCATCTTGGCCACGCCGTACCTCCAGCTCGTCACCGGGTTCACGGCGCTGCAAACCGGCATGCTCTCCCTCCTGTCGGGCATCCCGATGTTCCTTCTGGCAACCTTTTTACCCAAGCTCGCCCCGCACCTTTCCTCGCGCCTCATCATCCGGACGGGGTTCATCGCCATCGCCTGCGCCTGCGCGCTCATGGCCTTCGGCGTCCATGCGCACGGCGTGACGGGAACGCTGTTCGCCGGAATGGCCCTCGGCGGCTTCGGCGTGGGCGCCGTCAACTCCCAATCGAACAATGCCGTAGCCTGCGCTGTGACCCGCAAAGAGGCCGAGCAATCCGGCGGCATCCAGGGAGCCGCTCGCAGCATCGGGCTCGCCCTCGGCACGGCGCTCGCCGGAACCTTCCTTCTCCTCACCATGGCGGGCGGCTTCGCGGCCCAGGCCGCCTCGGCGGGCATCGACCAGAGCTATATGGCTCCCGCTGCGGAGACCGCCTCGACGCTCATGAGCGACAGCGCCTTTTCCGACGAGGCGAGAACCTGGGGGGCCGACGCCGCGCAGGTCGACAAGCTCGTGGACGTGAAGGCCTCCGCGCAGGCCGACGCCATGCGCCTTTCCTTTGGCGCTCTCGGCCTCCTTATGGCAGCCGGCCTTCTCACCACCCGCCACCTCGTGGAAACCGCCGCGCCGCGCGCCGAGCAAGACAAGGCGAAGGCGAGACAATCCCACTGAGACCCCTCTTGGCCGGGGCCATCGAACGCAGCCGAATCCGACCTGCTGGTATGCTCGTTCCGGCAAGTCGACACTGCCTCGGGCCGTGGGAGACAAGCAAGGCAAACGAGAAGGGAGCCCGAAGGCTCCCTTCCGCAATGTGATTCAGAATGCGCAGTGCGCGCAGCTTGTTAGGAGAGCTCGTGGTAGGCGAAGGAGTCCTTGCCCAGGTGCACTTCCTTGCCCTCCTTGATGAGCTGCCGATACTCGGCGGTGGCCGTGAACACCACGTCGGAAGAGGAGTTCAGGCCCGTCTCGCAGGAATCCTGGATAACGCCGATGATGAAGCCGATGCCGACAACCTGCATGGCAACATCGTTGCTGATGCCGAACAGCGCGCAGCACATGGGGATGAGCAGAAGTGACCCGCCGGCCACGCCCGACGCGCCGCAGGCGGACACGGCGGCCAGCACGCACAGGATGACGGCCGTGACCGGGTCGACCGCCAGATCGATGGTCTGGCAGGCGGCCATGGTCATGACCGTGATGGTGACCGCCGCGCCGGCCATGTTGATAGTGGCGCCCAGCGGGATGGACACCGAGTAGTTGTCCTTGTTCAGGCCGAGCTTGCGGCACAGCTCCATGTTCACCGGTATGTTGGCGGCAGAGCTGCGGGTGAAGAAGGCGGTGAGGCCGGAATCCTTCAGGCAGCGCAGGACGAGCGGATAGGGGTTCTTGCGGGTGCAGATCCACACGATGAGAGGGTTGGTGACCAGCGCGATGATGAGCATGCAGGCCACGAGCACCAAGATGAGATGGCCGTACTCGGTGAAGATCTCCAGGCCCGAGGTGCTGACCGAGGCGTACACCAGGCCGAGGATGCCGAAGGGAGCCAGATTGATGACCCAGCGCACCGCCTTGGAAACGGCGTCGGAGATGGCGGTGAACACTTCCTTGGTGCGCTCGCCGGCAGCGCGCAGGGCGACGCCGAGCACCACGGCCCAGGCGAGGATGCCTACGTAGTTGGCGTTCATGAGCGCGTCCACCGGATTGGCCACGATGTTCATGAGCAGCGTGGTGAGCACCTCCCCAATGCCCTCGGGGGCCGCCTGCTCAACCATGGAAGAGGTGTCCAGCGTGAGGGTGGTCGGGAAGATCTCGCTACCGATGAGAGCCACGATAGCCGCCACAAGCGTGCTGACGACGTAGAGCACGACGACGGTTTTCATGGTACCGGCACCCTGGGCATTGCAAAGGGCGCTGATGACCAGGAAGAACACGAGCACGGGGGCGACGGCCTTCAACGCGCCCACGAACAGCGAGCCCAGAAGCGTAATGATGTCGGTCCAAGGCTGCACATTCGGAATGAGCAGCGCCAAGACGATGCCGATGGCAAGGCCGACGAGAATGCGCTTGATAAAGCTGATCTCGTTGTACTTCCTGAATACTGCGGGGACTGCCAAGGTGATTCTCCTTTTCTCGCGCGCGCCCATACTTCGGCGCGCATCCCAGCCGCACGGTCCCGGCAGGACTCGAACGGGAATGGTGCGGGCGAAAGGACTTGAACCTTCACGGGGGTTGCCCACCAGAACCTAAATCTGGCGCGTCTGCCAATTCCGCCACGCCCGCACTTCTGCGGTTGCCGACAAAACAGCTTGTCGGATTGGTTAATAATAGCAAAGAAACCCAGAATGCGAGGTCACAATTCGGATGAGATGACGGTGCCGCGCCCCTAACCCGCAAATGCTGCCGAAAAAGAAACGAGCCCGCCGAAGCGGACTCGCGAAAATTCTGGCTCCCCGGGTAGGATTCGAACCTACAACCCTCCGGTTAACAGCCGGATGCTCTGCCGTTGAGCTACCGAGGAATGTCGCTTTCAGAACCTTTGCCCTGACGCGCAAGATAGTATTATAACGGAGGGGCTTCTCTTTGCAAGACCCTATTTTCCTCGAAGGCGAAAATTATTTTCGGCGCACCAGATAGCATTTGTGGATGCGGAGGTTTCGCTCGAAATCGTGCGGAATGGTCTGGGCGGTAATGTCCTCCAATTCCACGCCGCAGCGCGCCAGCTCCTCGAGATCGGGCTTGAAGGTTCGCAGGTTGCAGGAGAAGACCGCCGCGCCCCCGTTGGACAGAAGGCGCGAGACGCCGACGAGCAGCTCCACATGGTCGCGCTGCACGTCCCAGGTGCGTCGGCCCATGGCCTTCGAATTGGAGAAGGTCGGGGGATCCACGAAGATAAGGTCGTAGCGCTCATGGCGGCGGCGCGCTTCGGCGATCCAGCGAGTGACGTCGGCGCGAACGAGCTTGTTGGCCGCCCCTCCCCGCCGACCCCTCGCCGAACCTCCGTCCGTTCGATCCCTTCGATTCGGCTTGTCAACAACTTCGAAGGCGAACCCGTTGGCCGCAAGATTGCGGGCCGCCCAGTCCAGGTACGTCTGAGACAAGTCCACCGTCGTCGTCTCCTTCGCACCGCCGGCCGCAGCATGCAGCGTCGCCACGCCCGTATAGGCGAACAGGTTCAGGAAGCGTTTGCCGGCGGCCATCTTCCCTACCATCTCGCGGGTTACGCGGTGATCGAGGAAGATGCCCGTATCAAGATAGCCGCCCAAATCCATCTCGCAGATCAAGCCGTCCTCGCTCGTGTGGGTCACAAAACGGCGACCGCCGGCGTCGCGGTACTGCCCGCCGCCCTTCGCGCGCAGGCGGGACTTGGAAAACACGTGCTCCGGCGGAATGCCCAGCACCGGCGGCACCAGGGAGAGCACGTCCTCGAAGCGGGCGCGGGCCTGGTCGGGGTCGACGGACTTAGGCGGCGCGTATTCGGCCACATGGGCGTACAGCTCGCCCTCGGCCTCGGCCGCCCCCTCGTACAGGTCGATGGCGCAGGCGTACTCAGGCACATCGGCATCGTAGAGACGATAGCAGGCCACCCCCTCGCGCGCCGCCCATTTGCGCCGCTCGCGGGCCACCTTGCGCAAACGACTCGCGAACTGGGCCGCCGCCGGGTCGTTCACCTCGACGGGAATGTCGGCGCCACCGGCGGGGTTGGCCACAGAAATAACCGAGGGGCGCCGGGGCGGCCTATCGAACACCTCGACTGTCGTCTCTGAACGGCCGCGGCCCAGCTTGAGGCGCACCGTCGGTTCCTCCTTGAACTTCGCAGCCATGCCCTCGAAACCTGCGAAGGCGAAACGGGAGCCGGCCGGCGCCTCGCGGGAAGCGGCCACGCACGCGGCTCGGGCAGCCACTGCCTCGGCATCGTCGTCGGCCCGAAAGACCGAGGCGACGCTGGCCACAAGCCGGGGGGCATCGGGACACGCCGGCGCGGTGGCAAGCAGCGCCATGCGCGCCTCGCAGCGTTCGTCCGCCTCGTCCAACAGGTCGCCCCAGGCTTTATCGGGAAACGCCGTCCATCCCGTGAACCCCCATCGTTCGCGCAAAAGGCCCGGCGCCCGATCCTCGCGCACTTCCGCCGCCTCGCGGGCGAGGATGCTGCCGCCATCGACAGGGTCGAGAAACGTCGTCCCCTCCGCAAACAGCTCGGCCGCACCAACTGCCGCGAGCAGCGTCGCCGCCTGCGACACCACCGAGGGCGCCTCCTCCCCAGCCTCATCGCCGAGGTACGCCCGACGTGTGAGGGAGCGGCCCGACAGATCGAGCGAGAGCGTGGCCTTCTCCTCTCTAAGGCGCACCTCAACGAGGGCGTCGGGTTGCTGGGGGTTCACATCGGGTCGCGCGCCACGAGCTTCGGCCAAGCGATCGCAGATGGCGTCCTTCACCTTCAAGGCGACGAACTGGGTGTTGCGCAGCTCCACGTTGGTACCGCTCGCCCGCACGGCGATACTCGCGCCATCGGCGATCACCGTTTCCCAGGGAAGTTCGCGCACGCCGGCGTACAGGGCATCGGCGTCCCGCGCCGCCACGCGACCTACCGTGAGATTAACGCGCCCCGCGAGCCGCGACCACAGGCACACCCGCAGGGCGTCTTCGGGCGCGCCGAAAAACGATGCGCCGCCGGACAGCGGACGCACCTTCCTCACGCCGAGTCCGTGCAGCTCGTCCGCCAAAAGCTTCTCGGCACCGGGCAGGCACGTGGCGAAGAACTCGAAACTCTGCACTTGGTTGGTCATTATTCACTCCTATGAGGGCAGAATTGAAGAGTTTGGACAAAATGGGCCCCGAATGAGCTCCCACCGAACTGCTGGGGAGTCATCATCTGCTTTTTACCCGATCAATTATCGCAATACGAGTAATTCATCGATAAGAAACTCATAGGCAGCGGCCAAATCATGCATCGTGAGCTCACTCGGGCCCATTTTGTCCACAAAAGAAAAAAGTGCTCGCGGCAAACTCTGGGTTGCCAGAAAAAGCGCCCGCGGCCAAAAGTCGCGGGCGCTTGATCGCTAGTCCTCCAGATAGTCCTTAAGCTTGCTGGACCGGCTGGGGTGCCTCAGCTTCGCAAGCGTCTTGCTCTCGATCTGGCGGATGCGCTCGCGGGTGACACCGAACTCGCGGCCCACCTCCTCCAGCGTGCGCGGATGACCGTCCTCCAGGCCGAAACGGAGGCTGATGACCTTGCGCTCGCGCTCAGCCAGGCCTTCCAGCACCTTGGCCAGTTGCTCCTGCAGCATGGAGAAGCTGGCGGCATCGGGCGGCACCACGGCGGCATCGTCCTCGATGAAGTCGCCGAGCTGGGAGTCCTCCTCCTCGCCGATGGGGGTCTCCAGACTCACCGGCTCCTGGGAGATCTTCTGGATCTCGCGGACGCGCTCGGCAGTGAGCCCCATCTCCTCGCCGATCTCCTCGGGGGTTGGCTCGCGGCCGAGCTCCTGCAGAAGCTGGCGCTGGATGCGCACGAGCTTGTTGATGGTTTCCACCATATGCACCGGGATGCGGATGGTGCGGGCCTGGTCGGCGATGGCGCGGGTGATGGCCTGGCGAATCCACCAGGTGGCGTAGGTGGAGAACTTGAAGCCCTTGGTGTAGTCGAACTTCTCCACCGCGCGGATGAGACCGAGGTTGCCCTCCTGAATGAGATCCAGAAACAGCATGCCGCGGCCCACATAGCGCTTGGCAATGGAGACCACCAGACGCAAATTGGCCTCGATGAGCTGCTGTTTGGCGTCCAGGCCCACCTGCTCGATGCGGCCGAGGCGGCGCTTCTCGCGGCGATCCAGTTCAACGCCGTCGGCCTCGGCGCGCTCCAGCTCCTCGGTGGCGGCCACACCGGCCTCGATCTTCATGGCCAGATCGATCTCCTCGGCGGCGGTGAGCAGGGGCACCTTGCCGATCTCCTTGAGGTACATGCGCACCGGGTCGCCCGTGAGCATGGTCACGCCGGCATCGGCGTTGCGTTTGGCGCGGTTGCGCGCCCGGGCCTTGGTGCGAGGGGTGACCTTCGGAAGGGCGGCGGCCTCCACCGTGGCCTTCAGCTCCTCCTCGGGAATGCCGTCCAGCAGATCCTCCTCGGAATCGATGCCGGCCTCGATCTTGTCCTCAGTCAGGCTGTCAGAAGTCGCGTCGTTCGCCGCGTTCGCGGGAGGCTCCGCGTTGTCCATGTCGTCGTCATCCAGGTCGTCCATCTCCTCGACGTCCTCAGCCACCACGACCTCTTCGGTTTCGTTCTCAGGATTCTTCTTTGCAGCATCAGCCACGCGATAGTCCTTTCTCTGGCGTCCGCGCCTGATTTTGGGCATGAAAATGCAATTCTGGCGCAGAGATACAGCAGAGAAGAATACTACAAAGAGAAGACCCCTTCAAGAGAAAACCGGCCAGAAGTTTACCCGCAACAACAAAGGGCGATCTTCGCACAACCTCTACAAAAGAGGCACTCGAGCACTTAACCGCCACAGTGCCGAAACCCGTACGGCTACAGCGACTCGGCCAGCTTGTAGCCCACCCGCCAGACGGTAACAAGGTAGCGCGGCTTGGAGGGATCATCCTCTATCTTCTCGCGAATCTTGCGCACCATGACGGTGATGGAATTAGGGTCAGTCGCCTCCTTGCTGCCCCAGAGCGTCTCGAGGATCTGATCGCGGGTGAACACGGCGCCCGGGTCGGAGGCGAGCAGCTCTATTAGCTCGATCTCACGAGAAGAAAGCGCCACGACCTCGCCACGCAACCGCACCTCGTACTTTCCGAAACGGATCTCCAAATCCCCCACCGAAAAGGCCTCGGAACGGTGGTCGCGCCCTTCGCGCTGGCGCTCGCGGTCACGCTCGCGGCGGCGTAAATGCGCGTTCAGACGCAGAAGCAGCTCTTCGGACTGGAAGGGCTTCACGAGGTAGTCGTCAGCGCCGGCTTTAAAGCCGATGGACTTATCCACGATGTCGCCCTTGGCAGTGAGAAACATGATCGGCACATTGCGACCCTCGCCTCGTACGATCTCGCAGATCTCGAAGCCATTGATATCAGGCAGCATTACGTCCAGAATAAGGAAATCGGGACGCTCGGCTCTCAGCATTTCCAGGCCGTCGGTTCCATTGCCCGCGCAGCAGAAGTCGTAGCCGCCGCGACGCACGATCTGCTCGATGAGCACCTGCATGGACGCGTCGTCATCGACGAGCATCACCTTAGTCATGGTCTTCCTCCTCTGCGGGCAGTTCAACCGCGAACGTCGAGCCGCATCCCGGCTCACTTGACACGGCCACGGTGCCACCCATCATGGCCACTAGGTCCTTTACCAACGAAAGCCCCAGCCCGCTACCGCCGTAACGACGCACGGTGGACATGTTCTCCTGTCGGAACCGCTCGAAGATGAGCTCCTGGGCCTCTTTCGGAATACCTATGCCGGTGTCCCTCACGCGCATCACCACGTTGCGAGCACCATCCTCTTTCGCCTCGCAACAGACGCGCACAGCCACCTCGCCGCCGGCGTCGGTGAACTTCACGGCATTACTCGTAAGATTTGCGAGCACCCGGCGCAGCTTCTCCCAATCTCCCATAATGAGAGGCACGTCGAAATCGACACGAGTGGTGAAGGCCACGCCTTTCTTGGCAGCCACGGGCGCCATGGCCGACTCCACCATTCCCACGAGGTCGTTCAAATCAACCAGCTCCAGGTTCAGCGTCTCGGAGCCCGCCTGGATGCGGGCGCACTCCAGCACATTGTCCACCATTTCCAGCAAGATGGCGCCGTTTTTGTCAATCTCCTCCAATTGGCGGCGCGCCTCGGGCCGATCGGGGCCGATGGACTCACCCAAAAGCTCGGCAAAAGCCAAGATGGAGGTTAGCGGCGTGCGCAACTCGTGGCTGACAATGGCAAGGAAATCGGACTTGTATTGGTTGTCCCGGGCGAGCTGGGCGTTGATCTCCTCTACTCGGCGTCGCTGACACTCCAGCTCGGCGTTTGCACTGGAGAGCTGTTCTGTGCGCTCGGCTACCTGAGATTCCAAACTTCCGTAAAGCTCCTCCAGGCGCTGGGCCATAGAATGGTACTGCTCGATGAGGCCGTCTATCTCGCGGGACGAGTACAGCACGCCGCGCTCGGCCATGTCCAGGGAGCCTCGTGGCGGGAGGCCGCGCAGGCAACCGGAAGCGGACGCGGGCCCATGTCCAATGACGCCCGCTGGGCCAAAGACTCCTGGAGTACCCATCTCCCCCTCGGCCGTCCGCGCGCCGGGCTCGGCCACACGAGAGAACGAAGCACGCAGCTCCGTCAAAGGCTCAGTAATGAGTCGGCTGATGACGACATAGATGAGAAGCGCCATGGCAGCCACCACGGCCAGAAAGAACATCATGTTGCCGACGATGGCATCACGCATGTTGGCCATGGCGCCATTGGCGGGAACCACCACCGATACTGCTCCGGCCACATCTCCCACACTCCAGCCTTCTTTCGGGTAACCAGTCGCATCCAGCTCGCCGGCGGGCTGGCCGTGGCACTCGATGCAGTCGTCGGAGACGTCCATGGCCCGCACATAGCGGAAGACCTGATCACCTCCCTCGGTCTGGTAGCCCCATACCTCATCGGTGTCCTCATCCGTCAAAAATGCCTCGATGGCGGCGGCCTCGTAGGCGTCCGGGATATTGTAGATGTTGCGCGGGTTCAAATTCGTGAAGCGGATGGAGTAGTCCGTCTTCTCGGAGAACAGAGCCGCCACCGACTTGCCCGCGATGGCGCAGTGCAGTCCCTTGTAGTCGTACTCCCCATCGGAGGTGTAGTTGATGACGTTCTGATTCAGGGAGATGAAATCCCACATGGCATCCATCTCGGTAACGAGCACCCGTGACTTTTCCAGAAGGTCGGTCTCGGCACGGCGCGACTGATCGTCGTAGGTGAACGCAAGGAACACCGCTGATATCAGCACGAGAACAACCGTGAGAAGCCCGATGAGCTTCGTCCGCAGTCCGATCTTCCTCTGTCGCCCGACTCTCGCCACAGCTCTACCGCACCCACTTCCAGGCAGTGCGCGGCCGGCTCGTCTTCTTATCCATGCACCCTCCCTAACCCCCGATGCGGCTGGTAGGAGTTATACCCTACCAGCCGCCGTAAAGCTAGTGTCCCGTTCTTAAGCCGTCGGCGCTTAGGCCTCGTGGCTCACTTCTTGCGGGTTGCGCAGCACACCGCCCTTGGCCGCGTCGCGATGGGGCGCGAACACTACGGCCGGACCGGTCTCATCGGTCAGCTCGCCGATAGCTGATACGCCCTCGGGATGGCGCTCGCGCAGCTCAGAAAGGGTGCCGAACTCGAGCGCGCGCACCGGGCAGGCCTTGGCGCAGGTGGGATCCGGTGTGCCCTCCGGGTTCTCGTCGGAGCAGAGCACGCACTTGTGAGACAGGCCGTCGTCTAGCTGCACGGGGTGCCCGTAGGGGCAGCTCTTCTCGCAGGTCATGCAGCCGATGCACTTCTCCTTGTCGTTGTTGACGATGCCCGTCTCCGGGTCCTTCTGCATGGCGCCGGTGGGGCAGTTGGCCACGCAGGCCGGGCTCTCGCAGTGGCCGCAGGTCATCGAGACATAGTAGGTGAACGCCGTGGCCGTATAAGCGCCGGCCCCGTCGGCCTTCCACTCGCCGCCGCCGAACTCGAACACCTTGCGAAACTTCTGCGGCACTTCCAGGTCGTTGCGGTCGAAGCACGAGGTCATGCAGGCCTTGCAGCCGGTGCAGATGTCGGTGTTGACGAAAAATCCGTACTGTTCCATGGTCTATCCCCCTAGGCCTTCTCGATCTTGCACAGGTTGGAGTGGACGCCGTTGCCCTTGGAGATGGGCGTCGGGCGCGAGGACGTCAGCACCGAGATGCAGCCGCCCAAATCGAGCACGCTGGGATCGCCGATGGTGGCGCCGTCGCGGGTCACCGGGTCGTACCACGCGCCCTGGGGCACGCTGACCACGCCAGGCATGATGCGGTTCGTCACCTTCGCGGTCATCCGGGAGCGGCCGCGCTCGGTGGACACGATGACGGTGTCGTCCTGCTTGATGCCGAGCGTGGCGGCATCGCCCTCGTTGATCCAGCACTGCTGCGGGGCCACCGAGCTCATCCACGGCACGTTGCCGTAGGAGGAGTGGGTGCGCGTCTTAGTGTGGTGGCCGATGAGCTGGAAGGGGTACTCCTCGCGCAGCGGGTCGCCGTAGCCCTCGAAGTTCTCGTACCAGATGGGCAGGCCCGTGATCTGGTCGCGGCCGTCGTCGGGCACGTACCCGCCGCCGGTGAGGTCCCACTGGCGCGACAGGTTGTAAGCCTGCTTCGAGAACACCTCGTACTTGCCCGAGGGCGTGGCGAGCGGGCCTTCCGGCGCGGCGATGGCCGGCTCATGGTCGTCGGTCTGCTTGATGAGGCCTGCGGCGCGGAACTCCTCGAAGGTGTCGGGCAAGTCGTCGCCGGCCGCCTTCCCCTCGTTGTAGCACCACTCGATCCAGTCGAGCTGGGTCTTGCCCTCGGTGAACTCGTCCTTGATGCCGAGCGCATCGGCCAGAAGGGTGCAGATCTCGTAGACGGGCTTGGCCTCGAACAGAGGCTCGATGGCCTTCGACTCGCAGCAGATGAAGCCGGTCCAGGCGGTGCCGCCGGTGGTGAGGTCGTCCTCCTCGAAGGGCGTGGTGCCGGGCAGGATGATGTCGGAGGCCATGGCCGTCGGCGTCATCCACGGATCAACCGTGACGATCATGCGCACGCCGGAATCTTTCTCGTCTGGAAGATTGTAGATGCGCAACGAGTCGTTGATGTCGGCGTGCTGGCCCATCATGACGTTGGAGCCGTAGTTCCAGATGAACTTGATGGGGGCCTTCAGCTTCAGGGTGCCGGGCTCCTCGGCGTAGCTGGTGACACCGGTCTCGTCGATGGCGCGGATGCCCCAGGTGGCGTCGTTCATGACCGTGTAGTCCTCGATGGCCTGGTACCAGTCGAAGAACGACACGCACACGTCCACCGTGTTCTTCTCGGGGAAGCACGGGATGGCCGTGGGGGTAGCGAACGGAACGCCGCCCACGCCCTCACGGGCGCCGGTGCCGCCGCCGGAAATACCCACGTTGCCGGTGATGGCGGCGATCATCGCGATGGCGCGGGAGTTGTTGCCGCCGTTGGAGTGACGTTGCGGGCCCCAGCCCTGAATGGTGGCCGTCGGACCGTCCATGTACAGGTCGGCCAACTCGCGGATAGTGTCGGCCGGGATTCCGGTAATGCCGGCGGCCCACTCGGGGGTCTTCTCGCCGGTGCCCTTGTAGGCGCCGGTGCCGGCGAGGTAGGCCTCGTAGGACATGTCCTCCTTGATGGTGAGCTTGCCGGACTTGTCGAGCCCCATGAAGGCGGTGCTCGTGGGCTCGGCGGCTTTCACGTCGTCGGCGAAGCTGTCGGAGAAGAAGCCGACGAACTTGTCGCGGATGAGCTGCTCGTCCAGCTTGCCGGCGCTGAACAGGTACTGGATCATGCCGGCCACGAGCGCCATGTCGGTACCGGGGCGGATGGGGATCCAGCGGTTGGCCACGCCCACGGCGGTATCCGACAGGTGCGGATCCACCACCACGATGGTGGCCTCGGGGTTCTGCAGGCGCACCTGGGTAAGCAGGTACTGCATGGCCGAGCCGGACATGCGGGTGTTGGCCGGGTTGTTGCCGAACAGCACGATGTTCTTGGAGTTCACGAGGTCGGTCACCTCGTTGTTCGACCAGGCGTCGCCGTTAAAGAGCGGCATCTCCCAGGTGATCTGTCCGGTGGAGTAGTCGGCGTACTGGCGCAGGTAGCCGCCCCACAAATTCATGAGGCGTGCGAACATGGTCTGATCGGGATGCCACGACTTCGACACCGTGCCGCCCAGCACGCCGGTGCCGTACTGGATATAGAAGGCGTCGTTGCCGTACTCCTCCTTGATCTCCTTCATGGTGGTGGCGATGAGATCGATGGCCTCGTCCCAGGTGATCTCCTCGTACTTGCCCTCGCCGCGCTTAGTGCCCTCGACGCGCTTGAGCGGCTTCTGAATGCGGTCGGGGCTGTAGATGCGCTGGCGGTTGGTGCGGCCGCGCACGCAGGAGCGCATCTGGTAGATCTTGCCAGGGCCGAACTCGTCATCGCCGTCGGAATCGATGTCGATGCGCACGACCTGGCCGTCCTTCACATAGGCCTTCAGCGGGCAGCGGCTACCGCAGTTCACGTGGCACGACGACCAGCTAACGGTGTCGTAGTCAAGCGGATCCCCGCCGGTAACGGGCAGGCTGTCTGCGGCCGGCTCCTCCTGCTTGGAGGCCGGCGCGCAGCCGGTCAGCGCCACGCCGACCCCCGTCGCCCCGGCCAGGCCGAGGAACGACCGGCGGCTGATCTTGCCGAAGGTTTGCGCAGTCTTTCCCATAGACTCCCCTTTCCTCTTCTTGTTCGGGGCCCGAAATGGAAGCCGGGCCCTCCCTCGGAAAGTAAGTCTACGCGCACGAGCATGGAACCTCCATGGGTATTTGGTTCATTTTTCCTTAGGGATTTCTTATCGAATTATTGCATCCCAGGTCAGAGTCACAAAAATCGCTACTCCAACTCCCCCGTGGCGTAAGCGTCGTAGATGGCCTCGGGGGAATCGTAGTAGAAGCTGCCGTTGTAGTCGTCGATGAGAGCGCTGACCGGAGAGCAGTAGGCGCGCAGAATTGCTTCGACATCGGTCGTCCCCTCACGGTCGGCGATGGCAAGGACGAGTCGCTTGTACACCTTGCCTATGTCCCAGTGGGAGGGAACGGCGTAGCGAGCGGCAGCGACGTTGTCGAAAACGCCTTCGCCGATATCGGCCTCTTCGATGAAGTGATCGCTCACCGCATCGATGTTGTCGCAATGGTACACATCGGCCAACTCCACGATGCGCCCCAGGCGCTGCGGCCCGAGCGCTTCCACAACATCCGACCGGCGGTTCTTCGTCTTGCGCGCGATATAATCGACCAGGCTGCAAACGAAGAATATATCGTTCGCACGGCGGCTCTCACGCCCTTCCATCTCCGACCTCCTCGCAATTGACGAACTCCAGTGATTCAAGTGCCCTGTCGGTGCAGAAGGCGATCTGGTGCGTTGGATACTTGAACTTCGCCAAAGCCCAGAACTGCTCGCGCGTGATGGCACCCTCGATGTACTCGGAAACGTAGTTGTATATCTGGTCGTCCGCCATGGCGCCTATGACCACGTCGTGGGAATGGGACTCGCCGTGGCGGCACGCGACGATGAAGTCGAGCCACTCCTCACTCATCTCCGGAAACTCCAGGATGTCGAGGCCTTGGGCGAAGCGGACCACGTAGGTGTTCACGCGCGGCACCGGCATGCGCTGCGCCCAGCGCTCGGCCTGCTCACGGATGACGGTGCAGTAAAACCCCGGTCCGAAGTCTTTCGTGTAGCGCCCGACTCGAATCTCGGGCGCGGCAACGACGTCTCCGCTACCGTGGTACACCGTCATAAGTGCCATAGCCCGCGCTCCTTTCTTTGGTCGAGGCCATTATACCGCCAACCATACAAAGGAACGGTTAGTCTTTCAGCACCTTCTGAGGCCCAAGCGGTTGAACGAATATTTGTCGCTCGGCCCCGAGAGCGTGTGAATCGACCATATCCCTAACCACACTAAGTCGGCAGGTCATTCTGAATTGTTGCCGGTACTTGCATCCCAGTATGTTCTCGTATTCCAGACTTTTCACTACATTCACTACAACATCGTTGCCCTGAGGCACACGGACCATCTGGGACTTCGAGCAGGCTGACGGAACGCAACTAAGTTCCAACTCGGCATCGGGAGATACGCCAAAACCATCCAACTCCCAATGGTAATTATTTGCGGGGCCATCGCCGACATTTTGCAATACTATCTCAATACTATGGACGGCTTTCGAAGCGGAGCACTCGAAAGCACCGTTTGCATTGAACGCTTCTGCTTTTTCGTCTCCACATTTAACAGACGCAATAACAAAAAATGGACGTTTAGTATTCTCCTGTTCGCGCCTTTCTTGATCTTCGTAAGCCCATTTCGTCTGAACGTAGGACACCGTTGCCAATGCGACGGTAGCAACGGCAGCAACGCATGATCCGAGATAGCCGAGAAATTCACCGAAGTCGCAATTTGCCCTCATCCATTCTGAAGGAGCCTCCTGTTTGAACGCGCAATTAAAGGCGATAAAAGCGAGGATCGTCGCCACAACTACAACGACAGATGTAATGATTGCCGTACAAGCAATGGTTCGTTTTCTATTCGTGCTACTCAAGCCCAAAACTTCAGTCTCCTATAGCGCTGAACATCCTGCTCGGCGCTTTTCTCACCCATCTCGCCTCCACCGATCCTTCCCAGGAGGTACCCGACAGCAAACCTACGAGAACGCTATCAAGTACCCGAGGGAGTTAAGCAGTTCGTTATTTTTAGCCGCAAGAGCAACAGAGGCCCTCGATGCTTCAGCCGTCGATTGAGTCGCTTCGGCGGTTGCTGCGGAGTCTATCGCAATCTCCTCGACCCTCTCAGCAATAGATGCCGTGTTTTTCGCAATGCCCCACATTGCGTTCAGCGCATTAGTTTCCAGCAACTTTATCTGCTCGGATACTTTCTCGAGGGTAGCGTTCGCCTTCTTAAGTTCGCTGTAGAGAAGATGCTGTCCCTCTTTGATTTTCTCGAGAGACCCCAAAACATCATCAAGTTTAGTGATAATCAAATCGGCGCGGCGCTCCGATTCGTAGAGATTGTATGCCCCATCAGGCCCCGAAAGAGCTTCGCAGCGTCCTGATTCAAGATACTCGAGAATAGATGCAATCGCGGGCAACGTCCTATATTTTGAGAAGATGACATTGCAAGAGTACAAATCGCTGCGTATCTGAAGAGCCCGTTCCAGCTCTTTTCGAGCTATTCGCTCCTCTTCCGCATAAACCTTTTCCAGCTCCTCAGCTTCTTCTCTTGTCCTTTGAAGCGGATTATCATCTGCAATGAGCCGTTCTATCTTTTCGTTGAGCTTATTAATCTCCAAGTTTCTGAGTTTGTCGAGAGCGGCCTCGCGAAGCTTGCACGCACGTTCGTATTCATCGAAAGCTTTTTCCGACTTCTTTTTTGCTAAGGCTATTTCCTTCGCTCGCTCTTCAACCTCTTGCTCATATTTCGCGCGCAATATCCCATTAGCTTGCTCAGCTTTTTTCTTGTTGAAAAAACCCACCTTAAAATAGTTAGGTTGCTCGATTGGAGGGAGGCTATCCGCAAAGGCTTTCATGGAAAACGCCTCTGGCTTATCCGGAACCGGGGGCACCTCGGCCGCATGCTCCAAGGTGATAACAGGTTTCGCCCCCGCCTTGAGGGCGTCAACTCTGCCCTGAAGGGCCATTGCCATTTCCAAGAAGGGCGTTTCGACCATCTGGCGAACCGATTGAGATTGAGGCGTCACCGATCTTGCCACTTGGTTGTATCTTAATCGCGCTTCTTCAAACTGGCATACTACCCTTGCAGCCAAGTAAACTTGCGTCTCGCAATCAAGCACCGTTCGCAAATAATTCACCAGCGAGGTTGTACGATCCGCATCAACTTGCGGGGAACTATCTCGCGTCTCTGGCTCAAATTTCTCTATTTCGACGTCGGGATTCGGCAGATCTGATAGAGGGAAGATGCTCGCCAGCTCACTGGCGCTCTCCGACTCGAAGGGAACGAGCCACACTGTCGTTCCGTTAGCTCGCCAGCCGGGAATAGAGGAGTCGAAGACGGGAGGGGTTGAATCTGGAGACGAATCCGCAAAGGGCAGTATCTCGTACAGCAATTCGGGCGTCTCCCCCTTGCTGAGCGCTGTCCGAACCGATTCAAGCGAAGCGTTAATCACAATATCGCGCTTTTCCACAGCTCCGAATAATGTGCCCTGGCCCACTCCCCCCAACTTTCCTTCGCGAAGCGCCTTAAAACGGCCGCAGCCCCCCACTCGAACCACCTCCGCAAAAGCCAATATGGATTCGAGATTGGCGCAACCACGAAATACACGCGAATCGCGCGTACACGCATCTTTCAAAAAAGTGACGGTGCGAAGTGCGCCACATGAATGGAAAGGGTCGTCACTGAGCCAGAGGGTTGATGACGCTTTACCTTTACCGAGGAAAAGAATTGCCTCCAACGATGAACAATACGCAAAGGCATTGCCATCAATACCACTCACGCTTTCGGGCACTACCAGCGATTCGAGCGAAGAGCACCCCTCAAATGCGCTGTCGCTTATATATTTGAGTCCCTCGGTGAGGGTGAGAGACCGCAACGCCGAACAGCCTTGAAAAGCGCCTTGCTGTATCTCTTCAACACCTTTGGGGACGATCACAGATTCGAGAGCCTTACATCCCTTAAACGCTTCGCGGCCAATGGAGACAACACTGCTGGGAATCCTTACCGATCGAAGGTTGATGCACCCCTTGAACGTAAACCAGGATATTTTTTAACGCCTTCAGGAATAACCACTGACCTTAGAGAGCAGCATTCTTTAAACGCCCAATCCCCTATTTCCTTTACACTCTTCGGAATGTCAACAGATTGAAGCGACGAGCAACCATTGAAGGCATTATGTCCGATGTACTCAATACCTTTGGGTAAGATAACTTTCTGAAGAGAGGTCCATCCCTCAAACGCTCTATCGGCAATACCCGTGAATTCTCGCGGAATTGTAATAACCTTAGGCCTCTCGGCACCGAAGGACGGTTTGTACAAAGTCATCGCCTCAAACCAACCTTTCCCGTAGACGCTCTTTTAACTGCAGAGACGAAAGCCGTCGCTCGCTTCGTGACGTCTCTCTTTCGCTGATGCTGACGTATCAAAGGGTAACGTGTTATTCGGAAGGTTTGTTGCGCAACAAACCTAACGGCATCGGCTAGATCCCTCCCCGCGCAAATGTCCAATCACCAGATACGACTTCGCTTCGTGGCCATGGATGTCGCCCAGCCGCCTTCGTCCTCTTCGAGAGTTAGGACGTTGATGGTACAATGCCGGGTACCACACTGTGTCGTTGTCCTTGAGGGCAAGGCGCTTACAACAGAATATGCGGCAGGCGAGCTTTAGCGCTCGCTGTCGGTATGCGCGTCTTGCTCTTTGCGGTTGAACCATTGATAAGGAGGGTATCTGCCTGTCTGGTGGTTCGCCGTGTTACGAGCGCCCCGACACAGTGTGGTAACTGCGGTGGATACCCTCCTTACCTCTGTATGGGGCCGTCGCCGCGGTTGCACGCAACCGTCGTCGGAAGGACGCGCCCTTGCCTCGCCGGAACGCCGCATTCCCGCAACAATTTTAGATCGGATGACCATTGTCGAGGGGGCCATGTTCTGCGTCGCCCCCCCCCTTCCATGAGAAACCCAGGCGATTACCCCCATAGCATCTATCATTATCGCAGGTCATTTATGCAATTTGTTGCGCAACATATTTCGATTACTGTCGAATACTATATCCACACCCCATCAATTCAGAACATTTTGGAACGAGAGGATTTACCATGTTTACACCAAACACACTGCCGCTTATCTTAGTTGTACTCCTGATTTACTTCATTCTGCTCATAGCACCCACAAGCCTCTATGTCGAAGCCGCCCGCGAGAAGGGATACTACCAAAACAAGAGCACTGCGTACTTATACGTCATTGCTGCCTTTTTCACTCCTTTTACTGTGGGGTTATATGTCGCCGGACTGCCTGATCGCAGAATACTTCCCGAAGCCCCTAAACAAAACCTAACTGATGATCTGCCGGCCATTTAAGTAGTACGAGGAGACGGATGTGGCAAACTTCAAGGTCGTATTTCGCAGCGACAATCAGGGCGCAGACGCCTCTCCAGGCTGGGAGCCAGGCTGTCCGCTGCTTGTAAATGCGGTACAAGTATCGCGCAACACCGATACGGGCCAGTGCTATCTGCAGCTGAAGCTGTCGAACATCTCCGGAGCTACAGTAGACAGTTTCAAGCTGCAAGCCGATGTGAGCTATGTCGACGGCGCTTCCGAAACCGTGGAGCTCAACCCCCTCGACGCCGACATCCAGCCAGCCAAGACGTATCGCCCCGAGCCAGTTTTACTTACTGGATCGCAAATCACCAACGTTATCGTCCGCGTTCTCTCTGTCTCTCAACCCGAAATAGAGTGGCACGCTGAGGCTGGATCCGAGCCCGGGCCCATTCCTGTGGGAACTGAGCTTGTGCTTGACAAAAAAGCAGCCACAGAACGCACTAAATCACTGGGAGAACTTTACAAAGACTCTTCCAAATACCGCCATGCGGTAACACTTGGCAATACATGGTGGGTATGTTCCTGCGGCATGCCCAATGTCGATCGGGATCGGTGCTGCAGATGCGATCTCTCCAAAGATTATCTTGTCGCCCTCGAGGACGAACAGTCCCTTATCGCGCGATGCGAAGAACGCAGGATCCGTACTGCCAAACGAAAGAGAAAGACATTGATCGCGAGCGCCTCTTTCATCATTGCCGTAGTTGCTGCTTTAGCCATTTTGTTCTTCACAACGGATATCATCGTTCCAAACGCCTCTTATAATGCCGCAGCCCGTCTCTTGAGCGAGAAAAACTACGACAGCGCGTATTCCGCCTTCCTCAAACTCGGAACTTATCGAGACTCCGACCAGGCAGCACAAGAATGTGCGTCGCAGGCAGCGCAAAGCGCTCTTGACTCTGAAGAGTTCGCAACACTGGAACGCTGGTATTCTAGAATAAACTGCAAGAATGAGATCGATGGCTCCATCCGTGAAAAAGCCAGCCAGCTCAGCTCAGAAAACAAGCTTGGCTCAGCTGCGGGGCTTTATCAGATCATAGGCGATGAGGAAGCCGAGAACCAAACACTCTACCAGTACGTCAAGAACAACTACGACGGCGATTACAACGAATTTGTGGTCAAGTTCCTCGGACAGTTAGCTCAGAATAATTACGAGGACTCCAGAGACTTGAGAAATAGCTATATCGAAAGATGGAAGAGTGAATATCCTGATATAGCGGAGTGAATCAATACGGTGCGATCGCACTCGTTACTTACCCCGGGTAGCCTTCTATGAGGAGGAAGGTGGTGGAGGCGGCGAGGCAGAGCTGGTCTCCCGGTGCCACGGGCACGGGAGAGGCTTGCCAGCCATCGCGCTGGCCGCGGGGCGGCTCCACCACCGTCTCCTCGCCGGTAAGACCGTTCACGAGCATCGTGCCGTGACGGGAATCGCATCCTTCTACCCACCACGCGCCCGCATCGTCGCGCCAGAGGCGCGCATGGCGGGCGGACACATCGGGGCCGACTTCGCTTACGGCCCCTTCCGTTAGCGCGAGCGCCCCCACCTCGGCACCCGTCGCTGTGGGTTCCACCCACTGGGGCGCGCCGGCAACGACGCCGTCGACGATGCGCAGAAGCCCCAACCAGCGCGGGCGATCGTCGGCGCCGGTTAGGGCCGCCGTGCGCCCAGCGCCCTGAGGCATCGGCACCAAGGGCGGTGTAGCAAGACCGCCTCCGTGCATCTTCTCGGAGAAAGTGCGCGCCTCGGCCACGGCGCGTCGCACATCGGCCGTGCAAGCGGCGGTCACCAACAGCACCAGGGCCACCTCGGCGCGCTCGTCGGCCGTCAGCGATCCCTCGCAGGCGATGCGTTCCATCATGTTGCGGTACAGCGTGGGACTCTGGCCGCATGCCTTCAGGGCGTCGTCCATGGCCCGGCCGGCCTCTCCGCAGACGATATCGAGAATGGCCTCACCCGTGAGCGCGCGCTTGCTGAGCGATTTCATGCGCGCCGCGAACCGGAGCGCGCCGACGGCGTAGTCGCAGAAGTAGCTATCTGAGAGCGTTCCAGCCGGCGCGTGCACGATGAACCGCGACACCCAGGTACGATCGCCCAGGCGGCTCTGGGGGCTGCGCCCGTCGGAGAGCGGGCGGCCCGACAGCAGCAAGCCCGCCAGCTCCTTGTGGCTCACGCCGCAATGGCGCTTCGCCAAATCGAACAGCACGGAAGTGGGTGTGGCATCGATGGGGGTCATACGCCCTCCTCATTGGTCTCATCAGCCAATTCGTAAATTGCCTCGGACGTTGTCTCTAACGCCAAGGCCTCGCGGCTCGCAGTCGAGATGGCACGATCCTCGGAAGGCACCGCACCCCAGGGCAAGACGGGCCGCGCCAACGGGGCGGTGGAGGACGCAGACGACAACGGAGGCAGCGCCAAGGCCCAATCGGCGACCAATCCCGGTAAAGGAGCGACGACGGCGAGGAACAGCACCGCATAGAGAGCGTCCGAGACCGACTCGCTCGGCCATGCCGTGAGCGAGGCCAGAAGACCCGCCACCGTGCCGCCCAGAAGCGACCCGAGAAGCCCTCGCGCGAAACCGAAGCCGGTGTCTCTCTCGCGGCCGCGGGCGATAAGGGCGCCCGCAAGGGGCAGCAGAAGCGCTGCAGAGACCGCAGATCCCGGCATCAACCCCGACCACACTGCATGGCCCGCTGGAAAAGCCACCGCCATGTCCTGAGTGAGAAGCCCTACGGCCACGGCTCCGCCGACGGCAACGGCCGCTGAGAGTGCGTCGGCGGCCACGCGGGCTGCCCGACGCAAACGCCGACGACGCCGGACCGCCGTTGCCGCCGCCTCGCCCAAGGGGCACGCTGCCAAGGGCTCGCCGCGCAGAGAGCGGGCCACATTGTCGGCGTACTGGGAGCAGAACAGGGCGAGCGCCTCCCGCACCTCCCTCGCCCGGGGGCGCCGACTCTGCTCAGGAACGAGGCAGGCCACGAGCACTTCTGCGAGCTGGTCGTCCACCGCAGACAAGGCCGCTCGAACGCGATGCGGCGCCGGCGCGCCATCCAACTCTGCCGCGGCGCGCCCCACTGCTACGGCTACCTCAGGCTCCGAAGCAAGCACTGCGCGAACGTCCGCGGCGCTCCCATGGGCACCGGCGGGCGTCTCGGGCGAGAACTCCGTCTTGATGCGGTAGGCAGACCGGCCTTCGCGCTGGCTGCGGCCGGCAAAGCTGAGGTCATAGGGCGGATGCCCCTCCATCAACTGATACAGCACGCCGGCGGCCGCGTACACATCGACGGCGGGCGATCGGCGCCGAGCTACCGCACCCGATACGTCGTCGGTCAGCATCTCGGGGGCGGCGAAATCGGCCGTCGCTCCCAAGGGCGCCCCCCATCGCGCCGTCAGCGAGGAATCCGCGCTTTCCAGCGGAACAGCCGATCCGAAATCGATGAGAACGAGCTGGAAGGCGCCCTCCTCCACCTGATCGGCCGCGGAAAGCTGTCCCGTATCGATCATGATATTGCGCGGGGCCACATCACGATGGGCCAGGCCGCCCTCAACATAGGCCATACGAGCCAGAAGATCGAACAGGTCGCGTCCGATGCGGGCCACCGTAAGCGGCGAGAGCCGCCCCTCGTCGTCCACGGCCAGAGCGCGAGCCGCCTCTTCGAGCGTGACCCCCTCCACCCATTCCATCACGATGACCGAATCCTCACCGACGCGGCCGCGTCCGTAGAGGCGGGGGAAGCCGCGCAACGGGGACAAGGCGCGATGGGCGTCGTATTCGGCATCGAATGCGGCTCGACGGGCCTCGGCGAGTTCATCGTCCCCTCCTTCGCCATCGGACCGCCGCAAACGCTTGAGCGCGAACCGCTCGCCACGGGGATTGCGGGCATGAAGCACCTCCCCTACACCGCCTCGGCGGCGCGAGGCCTCGTCCACCAGCAGCGTGACGAAGCGTCGCTCGTAGGCGTCGCGATGCTCGGGGGCGACATAGACCGCAGGCTCGAACGCCTCGACCCGAACAAGTCGCACGGAACCGCCGCAGGCGTCATCGGCCAGCGCACCGCCAACGGGGCGCGCCTCTAGCACCGCCGTCACGGACGCGCTCCGCCCACATGGGCCTCGTAGGCCTCCAGATACGCCATGCGCCCCGTCGCTGCGCTTCTTGTCACACGGCCCGACCAATAATCGGCATTCGCGGCGGGATCTTCGAAATAGCAATTCCCCGACCAGGCATTGTCCAACTCGTACAGTAAGTTGATCAGGTCGCCGTAAGACTGATGCATCTGCGAGAAGTTTCCGCTATAGCGCGAGGCGCCGTACATGGTTCCGTCGTCGCGATTGCACGCGTAGCTCACTTCCATCATCATGTTGGAATCTGCCAACTGCACTTCTCGCAGCAGGCTCGAAACCGTCCGGGCCGCTTCGATGCGCGGCTGCTGCGGGCGCGTCATGCAAAGGCGCTCGTAATCGTCGGCGCATTGGTACACCTTCGCGGCCTCCGCCTTGAGCACGTCGTGTTCGCTGCGCAAGGTGCTGCATATGCGCCGCTCCATATCCTCGGGAACCGGGCCTCCGGCCTCAACGGGGATAGTCGGCTCCGGGTCGGGTTCCGGTTCGCTCGGTGTCGGCGCAACAGCATTGCCGCCCGACGAGCCGCCTGAAGACGAGCCGCCACCCGAAGGTTCACCGGAGGCCGAACCGCCGCCCGAGGAATTCCCCGAAAAAGCGCCGCCGCCTCCGTTCGCGGAACCAGAGCCGGTCGCGTTCGAGCCTGAAGTATTCGGATTACCCGAGGACGCCGGCGCCTCGACGCGTGCCGAGTTCGAGGATCCGCGCTCAGCGCTCGCGCCCCTATCCGTCGGAGCAACGAAGCCGGAACCGCCAAGCACCGACGCGCTCCGCCCTCCCAACAGCAGAAGATCCGCAGGGTCGGACAGCGCGCCCGCATCAGTTGCCGGAGCCGTACCGTTCGATGTGGCGCTCGTTGCCCCCGGGCCATTCGCGCCTCCGGCTCCAGAAGAGCCGCCGCCGGTGCCGGAAAGGCCATGCGCGCTCATAAGCGGCGCATCGGGACCGAGCGCCCGCGCGTGATCGGAGGCCGCCCACTGTCGCACAAGAGGACTCTGTTCCGCCAGAGATGGAACGGCACCGGCATACACGACGACGCCCACCGTCATAAGGGCGAGGGAGAAAGTGAGGAGGCCGCCCAGCAGAGGAGGAGCGGACGCGCGCCGGAAAGCGCGCCCCGCATAGGGCCAGCGATGAAGGGACAGTTCCACCGTTCGCGCTCCTTTTCGCCTAAGACCTGGTCTTATATGAAGAACCAGGACGATGACACAGTGTGGTGAAGCTCAGTATAGCACGCGTCATTGAAGGAGGCTTCAGCACTGTCGGGTTCGGCCCTACAGCAAGTCCACAGGGTCGATGTCGACGGCGGCGTTGACGGCGGGGGTTACCTTACGCGTGCGGAACAGGCGCACCAGCGGCGCCGAGATATCGTCGTCCAAAGGCGCCTTCACCACGATGTGGTAGCGGTAGGTGTTGCGCAGCTTCGCCAGCACGCAGGGCACTGCCGGCAGCACCTGCCAGCGCTCCCCCACCTCGTTGCGGACAAGCTCGGCCAGCTGGGCGTGCAGGAGCTCGGCCTCGGTGGCCACGGCGTGCTCGTCGGCGCCCCACAGAAGCACGTTGGCCATTCGCACGTAGGGCGGGTAGCCCAAAAGCTTGCGCTTGGGCAGCTCGGCGCGCAGGAACATCCCGCGGTTGTAGGTGGCGGCGGCGCGGATGGCCACGTCGTCGGCCTCGTAGGTCTGCACCATGACGCGCCCGTCCAGCTCGGCGCGGCCGGCGCGGCCCGCCACCTGCTCGATGAGCTGGAAGGTGCGCTCGCCGGCGCGGTAGTCGGGCAGATGCAGCTGGGTGTCGGCGTTGATGACGCCCACCAGCGTGACGTCGTCGAAATCGAGTCCCTTGGCGATCATCTGGGTGCCGAGCAGCACCGCGGCATCGGCGGCGGCGAATTCCTCGAGAAGGGCCTGATGCGCACCCTTGGCCTGGGTGGTGTCGGCGTCCATGCGGATGATGGGAACGGTTGGCCCCACGCCAGGCAGCCCGTCCAAGAGCTGGCGCAGCTCGGTTTCCACCCGCTGGGTGCCGGCGCCGAACTTCTTCAGGTAGGGGCTGCCGCATTCCGGACACACGGGAGGGGCGCCCACGGTGTAGCCGCAGTGGTGGCAGATGAGCTTGGCGCCCTGCTCGTGGTAGGTGAGCGAGGTGGAGCAGTGCGGACACTCGGGCACGAAACCGCAGTCGCGACACAGAAGGAACTTCGCGAAGCCGCGCTGGTTCAGCAGAAGCACCGCCTTGCGGCCCTGTGCGAGCTCCTCGCCCAGCGCCCGGGCGAGGCGTCCGGAGAACATGGCCCGGGAACCGGAGGCGAACTCGGCGGCCATGTCCACCACCTCGATGGCGGGCATGGGTCGCCCGTTGGCGCGCTCGGGCAGCGCCGCCGTCGTCCAGCGCGGGTTCTTGTTCACTTGGTAGAGGGACTCGATGGAAGGGGTGGCCGAGCCGAGCACCAGCGCACCGCCGGCCCGGGCCATCATCCATTCGGCCACGTCGCGCGCGTGGTAGCGCGGCGAGGAATCCTGCTTGTAGGAGCCCTCGTGCTCCTCGTCGATGACGATGAGTCCCACGTTGGCCGCGGGCGTGAACAGCGCGCTGCGTGCGCCCACGACGACTTTGGCCGCGCCGCTTTTGATGAAGTCCCACTGGTCGTAGCGCTCGCCGTCGCTCATACGGGAGTGCATGACGGCCACGGCGTCGCCGAAGCGGCCGCGGAAACGAGCGACGGTCTGAGGGGTAAGCGAGATTTCCGGCACGAGCACGATGGCGCGGCGCCCCTCGGCGAGCGTGCGCTCGATGGCCTGCAGGTACACCTCGGTCTTTCCCGACCCGGTGACGCCATCCACG
>OLND01000763.1_pt1 | contig 37685 bp, 32 predicted proteins | sample 1672031 | NCBI WGS metagenome assembly OLND01 (sample SAMEA3136638, study PRJEB25190) | human gut metagenome | biome: human gut; feature: human-associated habitat; material: faeces | place: Austria | collected 2013 | reverse complement strand
GCTGATTTTGTGCTGGATCAGGGGATGGTCAACAATTTCAACAACGCTCATGGTACGATCTCCTTGCATTTTAAAGATATTCAGCCTGCCGTGCAGGCAATGTGAAACTTAGTGGTTTTCCAGCGCCATCATCTTGTCGATGCGCATCTGGTGGCGTCCGCCCTCGAACTCGGCGTTCAGGAAGGCGTCCACGATCTGGCAGCCCAGACCCGCGCCCACGACGCGCCCGCCCAGGCAGAGGGCGTTGGCGTTGTTGTGGCGGCGGGTAAACTCGGCGCTGAAGGTATCGCTGCAGCAGCAGGCGCGGATACCCTTCATCTTGTTGGCGCACATCGACATGCCTACGCCGGTGCCGCAGCACAGGATGACCAGTGCGCAGCTGCCGTCCTGCACGGCCTTGCAGCCCTTGGCGGCAAAGTCCGGGTAGTCCACGCTGGCGGTGGAATCGGTGCCAAAGTCGGTGTAGGCTACGCCCAGCTCGTCCAGATGGGCCTTGATGGCCTCCTTCAGCTCATAGCCGCCGTGGTCGGCAGCAAGTGCAATCGGTTTGTCAAACTTCATTTTGTTTCCCCTCTGTTTTTTCACGTTCCGCGCGCTCCCGCTCGGCCTGGCTCAGCCGGTGGTAATCCGGCAGCAGGGCGGCGGGGGGCACACATTCGCCCTTTTCCCACATGGCCTTGGCGGCCAGCGCTACGCCCGCACCGCGCAGAACCTGCAGCGGCTGCGGCACAGCGGCCACGCCCGGAACGCTCTTATATGTATTGTAACACAAAGTTGCGCCGTCGCCAACAAAAAACAAAGGTTTTTTACAGCTTTGTACAAAATTTTCCAGCGTTGTGACCGGCTCGGCGGCGTCTGGGGTCAGGCGGTCATGACTGGCAAGGTCAAACGCGCCCCAATACACCTGCCCGCGGCGGGCGTCCTGTGCGCCGATGACGGTACCCTCGCCCGAAAGGCCGTAGGCCAGTGCGGCCATCGTGGAGACGCCTGCGCAGGGGATCTGTTTGGGCAGGGCCAGCCCCTTGACGACGGCCAGCCCGATGCGCAGCCCGGTAAAGCTGCCGGGGCCGTTGGTCACACCCAGCACGTCCAAATCGTCCACGGTCAGGCCGCAGGCTTTCAGCGCGGTATCGATCATGGGCAGCAGTGTCTCACTGTGGGTCAGGCCGTTGTTGCACTGGGCCTCGTACAGCAGGGTATCGTCCCGCAGCACCGCCACAGCCGCCGTTTTGCCGGCGGTGTCCAAAGCCAATAAATTCATTGAAATCACCTATTTATCATTCAATCGTAATCTTCCGCGTCGTATCATCCACACGCTCAATGTGGATTTTGATGGGATTTTCCAGCGCCAGCAGCTCGGCGCAGTTCTCGCTCCACTCGCAGGCAACGACGGCTCCCATGTCGAGGTAGTCATAGAACCCGGCGGCGGCCAGGTCGTTTTCGGTATGGATACGGTACAAGTCAAAATGTGCGAACGGCCGCGGGCCGCGGTAGTAGTTGACAATGGCAAATGTCGGGCTGGATACCGGGTCGGTGCAGCCCAAGCCCTCGGCCAGGCCCTGGCAGAAGGCGGTCTTGCCCGCGCCCAGGCCCCCGGTGAACGCGATCAGCGCCCCCGACGGCAGCGTCTTGGCAAAATCCCGCCCGGCGGCGACGGTTTCTTCCCGCGAATGGGTTGTAAATTCCTGCATAGGCAAACTCCCTGCCTGCGGCCGAATAGAACAGTGGCCGCACTCGTATATATTATAGTACACAAAAACCGATTTGTAAAATTTAATCTGTAACTTGGCAAAAACCGTCGAAATGCGGTATAATACAAATACTATCAGGGGAAGGAGTCCGCCCATGTATCCGCTTATCCGCCGGTATCTGCGCCGGGTCGATGTGTTCTATCTGCTGCTCTGCGCGGCGTGCTCGGCGCTCAGCGTCGTGGTGCTGGTGTCCATCGGCCAGACGCAGCTGGGATCCAACAACAAGGCGTCGGTGCAGCTTATCGCCAGCCTGCTGGGGCTGATGCTGGCGGTGGTGTTCTCCACTGCGGATTACCACGCGCTGGCCCGGGCCTGGCCGCTGCATGCCGTGGTGGCCTGGGGGCTGGTGCTGCCCACCCTGTTTTTGCACAACGTCAATACGGGACTTGTCACGATCGGGTACGACGCGGGCGGCACCTCCAATTACAGCTGGTACCGCGTCGGCGGCATGACGTTCCAACCCGCCGAGCTGGCAAAAATCAGCTTTATTTTGACATTGGCGCTGCATTTGAGCAACGTGCGCGGCCAGGTCAATAAGCCGAAAAATTTGTTGCTGCTCCTGCTGCACATCGGGCTGCCTGCGGCGGCCATCCATGTACAGGGCGACGACGGCACGGCACTGGTGTTTTTAGGGATAGGCCTCGTCATGCTCTTTGCGGGCGGGCTGTCCCACTGGCTGGTGGCGGGCGGCCTGGCGGCGGGGGCTGTGGGCGGTGCGGCGCTGCTGGTGCTGCGGCCCGGCATTTTAAAAGGCTACCAGTTCAAGCGCATTCTGGCCGTGCTTACGCCCGACGACCCCGCGCTGGCGGACATCACCTACCAGCAGAACAAGGGTGCCATGGCCATCGGAACCGGCGGGCTGACTGGGCAGGGGCTGTTTTCCGGTGAACACATCTTTGTGCCCAACGCCTGGAACGATTTTATCTTTGCGTACCTCGCCAACGTGCTGGGCTTTATCGGTGCGGCGGTGGTGCTGTTGCTGTTGCTGGCGCTCTGCCTGCGCACGCTGCAAACCGGTCTGCGCTGCCCTGACGCGCTGGGGTGCAATATCTGCGTGGGCATTTTTGCGGCGCTGTTTTTGCAGTGTGTCATCAACCTGGGCATGAATTTGCAGGTGCTGCCGGTCATCGGCGTGACGCTGCCGTTCTTCTCGGCGGGCGGGTCCAGCGTCGTGATGATGTATCTCTGCGTCGGCATTGTGCTGAGCGTCGGCATGAACACCCGCCGCAGCAAGCTGGATATGCAGCGGATCATATAAGTAAAACGGGAGCGGCGGAAAGCTGCTCCCGTTTTTATCATTCTGCGGTTTTGGGGTCGGGCATGAACAGCCCGGGGATCAGGCAGACCGCCGACGCACCGACGATGATGAACACGGTGCGGGACAGCCAGCTCATGCTGCCGCCCAACAGCCACCCCACAGCGTTAAAGCCCCAGATGCCGTAGATGCCCCAGTTGATGCCGCCGATAATGGCCAGCAAAAGTAAAAGTTTTTTGAAACAAGACATGGATGATACCCTCCTTTGTGGGAGAGTATGTGCGGGGATGTGGGCGTTTATGCGCGGCTGAAGCGGGACCCGCGACTTACCGCCGCATCCCTTTCACGGTTCATCCGCAGGGAAAAATCCTGCCCCCTTCGCGGGGCGTCGAGGACGCCGCCCCCTACATTCCTTGTCGTAAACCTTCCGCCTATTTGCAGGGGCCGCATACAGGCGGCCCGCCAACCTTAACGCCATATCCGGCTTACGCATCGTCACCCTGTAGGGGCCGAGCGTGCCCGGCCCGCAGTTTTGCCAAAAGTACCCGCTTATCCTCACAAACTGGAATTTCTCGTTTTTTTACTTCCAATGCTTTAGCGTAGGAACTAAAGACTCCATATGTGCCCTGACTTTCTCGGCAGGCCAATTCTCATTTGCCATATGTTCTACACAAAAATCAATAAGCTGTTCTTTGCTCTCGTATGTGAATTTACCATCACTGTAACACCATTTACAGTAATCTTCATTAAATTCGCCATCTGGTTCTTTGCTAAGTGTTTCATCGTCAAGAGGCATTCCGCAACATTGGCAAATAAGCTGTCTCGGAGTTCCTAACAATGTATTGATAGATACGTCGAACAATTTTGAAAGCTGTTTTAAGGTTTCTGTATTTGGGATTGTTTCACCCGTTTCCCAACGAGAAACTGCCTGACGAGTTACAAATACCTTTTCAGCTAGTTCTTCCTGAGAAAGATTGCTTTTGTTTCTCAGACCGAGTATCACATCTTTTGTTTCCATTTATATCACCACCTTGATTTAATTATAATGATTCGCACCGGCAAACACAAGCAACTGGCTGTTGCCCTAAATCTGCAAAAATTTTATTTTGGTTTCAAAACTATAGTACAATCTTTTTCATCGATGGCTTCATCAAACCCCTCGCTTTGGATTTCAAAGCCTTATGAAATGATTCGTTTCCTCCATACATATGGACACTATCATAACTTCCGATTTGTCCTCCTAATCATATCACAAAAAGCGCCCATGCCAAAACCCGGCATGGGCGCTACCTTTACTGCTTTAGTTTTTCAGTGCCTGCATCGGGGCGGGGATGCGGCCGCCGCGGTGGATCATGACCGCAGGGCTGAACTTGCTGATGGGCATGATGGGCGCGTGGCCCAGCAGGCCGCCAAAGTCCAGCACATCGCCGGCCTTGTGGCCGATGGCGGGGATGACGCGCACCGCCGTCGTCTTGCTGTTCACCATGCCGATGGCGGCTTCATCCGCAATCAGGGCACTGATGACCTCGGCGGTGGTATCGCCCGGGATGACCACCATGTCGATACCGACCGAGCAGACCGCCGTCATGGCCTCGAGCTTTTCCAGCGTCAGGCTGCCGCAGTTGGCGGCGTTGATCATGCCGTCGTCCTCCGACACCGGGATGAACGCGCCGGACAGGCCGCCGACATGGTTGGACGCCATGACGCCGCCCTTCTTGACCGCGTCGTTCAGCAGGGCCAGGCAGGCCGTCGTGCCGCAGCAGCCGCAGCTCTCAAGGCCCATCTCCTCCAGAATGTTCGCAACACTGTCGCCAATCGCGGGCGTCGGGGCCAGCGACAGGTCAATGATGCCCGCGGGCACGCCGAGGCGCTCACTAGCGAGGTTCGCTACCAGCTGGCCCAGGCGGGTGATCTTGAATGCCGTGCGCTTGACCAGCTCGGCCACCTCGTCCATCGGGGCGTCCTTCGGCAGCTTGGCCAGCGCGGCGCGCACCGCACCGGGGCCGGAGACGCCGACGTGGATCTCACAGTCCGGCTCGCCCGCGCCGTGGAACGCGCCCGCCATGAACGGGTTGTCCTCGGGCGCGTTGCAGAACACGACGAGCTTTGCGTCGCCCATGCACATATTGTCCTTCGTCAGCTCGGCGGTCTCGCGCACGACCTCGCCCATCAGCTTGACGGCGTCCATGTTGATGCCCGATTTCGTCGAGCCGATATTGACGCTGGAGCAGACAATATCGGTCTCGGCCAGTGCGCGGGGGATGGCGGCGATCAGCCGCTTATCGCCCGCGGAAAAGCCCTTGTGTACCAGCGCACCGAAGCCGCCGATGAAGTTGACCCCCACGGCCTTGGCCGCGCGGTCCAGCGTTTTGGCGTACTGCACGGGGTCGGCGTCGGGCGCGGCGCCCAGCAGCATCGCAATGGGCGTGACGCTGATGCGCTTGTTGACGATGGGGATGCCGTATTCGGCGCTGATGCCGTCCACGACGGAGACCAAATTGCCCGCCAGACGGGTGATCTTGTTGTAGATTTTCTCGCACGCCTTGTCCGCATCCGGGTCGATGCAGTCCAGCAGGCTGATGCCCATTGTGACGGTGCGCACGTCGAGGTTCTCGGCGGTCAGCATCTCAATGGTCTCCATAATGTCGCGGCTGTTGATGATTCTCATGTGGCAGCCCCCTTAAATGGTGTGCATGGCATCAAAGACTTCCTGCCGGGTCACGGTGACCTGCATCTTCATCTCTTTGCCCAATGCCGCAAAGCGGTCCCGGACCTCGGCGGCCTCGGCGTTCGCCTTGCTCAGATCGACCAGCATGATCATGCAGAACATATCCTGCATGATGGACTGGGAAACGTCCTCAATGTTGATGTTCAGCTCGGCGCACACCGCGCTGACCTTGGCAACGACACCCACCGTGTCCCGCCCGATGACCGTGATAACTGCTTTCATAAAATGACCCCCTCAAAATGTCCGATGATAAACGGAATACTGCCATTATAACAAAATTCCGCAAAAGAGTAAAGAATATAATGAGAAGTAATACTTTTTGAGCGGGCAGCTGCCTGCGGGGCGTCGGGGACGCCGCCCCCTACCGTAGTTCCGTAGGGGCGGATTCCATATCCGCCCGTGGGACTTGACGGCGGCGGTCACGTCCGCGGCTTTTAGGCGAACAGCCAACAAGCTGCCGCTTTGTAGGGGCCGCACATGTGCGGCCCGCAACTGTACGGCGGACGAACGCTTGCCTTTCACGCGCGGGCCGGGCATGCCCAGCCCCTACAGGGCATCGTGAACATCAAAACTCCGCCGAATGCTCCTCCGCCCGCACATCATCCCGCTGCAATTCCGCCAGCAGCTCATCCTCGCCGCCGTGGAGAAGCAGCTTCTCGCTGTACTGCTCAAACCGCTCGCAGTCGTTTTCGGCCAGAAACGGCGCGGAGTCGGGGCCGAGTGCCAGCTCGTTGACGAAGACGACCATCTCCTGCCCGTCCTCGAACGCCTGCTCCATAAAGTCAAAGGCAAATTCCAGCGCGTTGCTGGCGGCGGAGACCGCTTCCTCGCGGCGCTGCACCTGGGTGTTGAACGCGCCGCGCACCGTGTCAAACGCCTCGTCGGCGTCCAGACCGTTGTCAAGGCTGCGGCTCCACGCGGTCAGCAGCGCCAGCGTGCGGGTGCGGGCCGCGGCCTCGTCGGGCAGCAGCGCCCCGGCGGTCTTGTCGGCCTCCAGCTTGGCGCGGTAGGCGTCGCACCGCTCGGCAAACAGGTCGGCAGGGTCGGCGTCGGGCTGCTGGGACAGCGTCCGCTTGAAGCTGCGCAGCTGCTGGTAGCAGGCATCCGTCACCGCACCCGTGGCGCGGGCGTCGGCAAAGCGGGTGTTCAGGCCCGCCAGCAGAAGGCTGACCAGACTGATGCGCTCGTCAAAGCTCGCGTCCATCGCCCGTGCAATGACGGCGTCATAGGGCTTGCCCTGCAAAATATCCTCGACGCCGTAATCCTCGTGGTACTTGCGGTAGAGCACCCAGTAGGCCGCAAAATCCCGCGCGACCTCGGGGTGGCGCAGGTACTGCCCGATGACCCCCTCGTCCACGGGCAGCGCCAGCCTGTCCGCAGCCTGTAAATAGGCGGACAGATCCTCCCACCCGCGGGCGGTCACGAACTGCACGCCGTCCACATCGTTTTCGATTTTGTAAAAATGCTGCGGGCGCAGCTCCAAGTAGGCCGTCACGGCGGGGTGCAGCCGGTGGGCGCGGGCGTAGTCCTGCCAGACGCTCAGCTTCGGCTCAATGTCGATACGCCGCACGCGGTCCAGCGTGACAAGGTCAAACTCCCGCACGCTCTTGTTGTACTCCGGCGGATTGCCCGCGGCCACAATGACCCAGCCGCCCGGCACAGCCTGGTTGCCGAAGGTCTTGCACTGCAAAAATTGCAGCATCGTGGGGGCCAGTGTCTCGCTGACGCAGTTGATCTCGTCGATGAACAGGATGCCGTTTTTCTTGCCGGTGCGCTCCATGGCGGCGTAAACGCTGGCGATGATCTCGCTCATCGTGTACTCGGTCACGCTGCGGGTGCGCCCGCCGTAGTTCCGCTCCCGGATGAACGGCAGGCCGACGGCGCTCTGGCGGGTGTGGTGGGTGATGGTGTAGGCCACCAGCGCAATGTCGCACTCCTGCGCGATCTGCTCCATGATCTGGGTCTTGCCGACGCCCGGCGGGCCCATCAGCAGAATGGGGCGCTGCCGCACGGCGGGGATCAGCGGGCGGCCAATGTCGTCCGTGGCAAGGTACGCCTGCACGGCGCGCTTGATTTCCTCTTTGGCACGTTGAATATCCATGGTTCATCGTCCTTTCGGGTCAAATTCTTCGGGCTGCAAGACCAGGCGCATGGCCCAGGGCGGCACGTCGGGCGGCGGGGTGCCGTCCTCCAAAAACAGGAACGCCGTCTCAAACGGCGGGCGTTTGGCGGGGTAGATGCCCTTGCCGTCGGTAAAATACAGCACGCCCTGCAGGTCCCGCAGCGCACCGTCCTGCCGCAGCTGCGCAATGCGGGCAAACGCGGGGCGGAAGTCCGTTCCGCCGCCGCCCACCAGCGTGAACTGCGCCGTATAGCGGTCCAGTGCGTCCAGATCGTTCAGCCAGACCTCGTCACGCACAGCGTTGTCCGCCTGCATGACCAAAATGCGGCACTGCCGGAAAAAGCTGTCCTGACTTTTTAATAAGGTGAACGTCTCTTTTAAGAACGCCTTGACCAGCTCGCCCGCCGTGGATTCGCTGGTGTCCACCACTATGACGAAGTCGCGTATTTTCTTCACCTCGCGGCTTTCCAGCGGCTCTATCAGCGGCAGGTTGCCGTAGGTGCGCAGGCCGTAGCTGTAAAAGCCGAGGTCGAATTCCTCGGGGTCGAGGTGCGGCTCCTCATGCCAGACGGCGAACCGGCGCAGGAAATCCCGGTAGGTGCGGCGGCTGCGCCCGGCCTGCACCTGCGCCTGCAGGGCTTGCGCGGCAGTGTCCTGCCCGGCGCGCCGGCCACTTTCCTCCATGCTCAGCTCCGTCTGGCGGCCCAGGTTCTCCCACTGTTTGCCGCGCATCTGGGCGTCGGGGCTGTCCGGGTCAGCGGGCCAGAGGCGGTGGCTGTCGGTGTAGAATTCCCGCTGCCACTTATTTAAGGTCTCCGCGTCGGTCTGTGCTAAGACGCGGTAGATGGGGCCTGCCGCTAAAAATTTGCACTTTTCGCGCAGCTGTGTGTAGCATTGCTGCCGCACCCAGCCGACGGGGCGCTTCGTGGCGGGGGTGTTCAGGGTGTCCAGCGTAGCCTCCACGGCGATGTCACAGGCCAGCCCCCACAGGTCGGGGTCGCGCCTGTCCCGCAGCCAGAGATGCCGGAAGATGCAGTGGAACAGGCTGTGCAGGTAGGCCCGGGGCAGATACCGCCGGTTCCTGCGGTAGGTGTCCAGCAGCCATGCGGTGGGGTAGTAGAGTGCCCCGCCGTCGGTGGCAAAGCTGCCGCCGCTTTCCTGCGGGGCCGCGGGCAGTGCACCGAGCGCTGCCGTTAAATAGCGCTGGTCAAGGTACAGCTCCCCCCGCAGCTGCTCCATGACCCGGCGGGCCATCGTCTGTTCCCATTCCGATTGGGTTTGGATGTGTTTGGCTATAGTGGACACCTTCTTCCATGACTGTATGTAGGGGCCGGGCCTGCGAAGCCTGTGGGGCTTTGACGGGCCTTGCGCTGCCACCCGCTTATGGTCTACAAATCGTCAAAATCATACGTTTTTTTCGCTCGCTTGGCCCTGCCTAACAGCACCGCCGCCCCGGCGCTCCACCCGACGCGGGCGCAATAGACCGCGGCATCTGCTGTCGTCAGGCTCAGCCCCACCAGCAGCCGCAGAGCGGCCTCGTCCCGGTCATCAATGGCACGCCGGAACGCTGCCTCCGGGTGGGCGGTCAGGTAAAGCTCGTAGTCCGCGCGGGCGTCGTCACCCAGTCCAAACGGCTGCACAAGCCGCCCGAGTGCTAACCGGCAGAGCTTGTCCTCGCTCTCGCCGACGCAGGCCTGCGCAAACGACGCATCAAACGCGGCGTAATCCACCGCGCCGCCGGGCGTGAAGCACTGCCGCATCCGGTAGCCCTCGCCCTCAATGCTGTGGTTGAAGATATGCGCGGGCGTGTTCTCGTCCAGAAACTCCGAATACTCGGGGTAAAACAGCTGCGCACCGTTCAATTCCACCGTAATGTCCGCGCTGACAGCCCCCAGCAGCTTTTTTAAGCCCGTCGGGGCATCGGCGGCAGCCCGCAGGCGGAAGGTCTGCAATTGGCGGCAGTTCGTAAATAAATCGCTGCCGAACCCCTCGACCCCGGGCCCCAGCGTGACCCGGCGCAGCCTGCGGCAGTTGTAAAACGCCGCGCTGTCCAGCACCCGCACGGTGTCGGGCAGGGTGACCTCCTCCACAAAATTGCCGGTGATCTCATGCGCGTCATCCCCGGTGCGCCGGGCCCCGGGCCTGACCGGCCTGTCCGCAAAGCAGTACGGCCCCAGCTCCGCAACGGGCAGCCCCTCAATTGTGCCCGGCACAGCGGGGCAGGGGGTGTCGCCCAGCAGCCGCAGCAGCCGCGCACCGCCGGGACAGGGCTCCCAATAAAGACCCACAAAAATCACCTCTTTACATTAGGGCCATTATAGCATAAAATGTGGTTGCGAGAAACAGAAAAGTGAGAGAAATTCTATGAAAAGCGTCAAACAAACGGATATTCTGACAGGCAGCATCCCCAAACAGCTGCTCCTGTTCTTTCTGCCCATCTGGTTCGGCACGCTGTTCCAGCAGCTGTACAACACGGCGGACACCCTGATCGTCGGTAACTTTGTGGGCACAAACGCGCTGGCCGCGGTGGGCGCAACAGGGCCCTTCGTCAACCTGCTGGTGGGCCTGTTCGTCGGGCTTTGCAGCGGCGCGGGCGTCGTCATTGCCCAGAGCTGGGGCGCACATGACCCCGATGCCGTGGACAGGCAGGTACACACGGCGCTGGTGCTGAGCGCTGCCGTTGGCGCACTGCTGACCGTGCTGGGCCTTGTGACCGCCGCGCCGATAATGCGTCTGCTGGGCACGCCGGACGAGATTTTGCCCGACGCAGCGCTGTATCTGCGCATCTACTTTCTGGGCATGATCCCGCAGATGCTCTACAACATGGGCACCAATATCCTGCGTGCCATCGGCGATTCCAAGCGTCCGCTGTACTTTCTGATCGCGGCGTCGCTCGTCAACATTGTGCTGGACGTCGTGTTCATTGCGGTGTTCGGCTGGGGCGTCATGGGCGCGGCGCTGGCGACGGTGCTCAGTCAGGTGGCCAGCGCGGTGCTGACGCTGCGCTGCATCGTCGGCTCTCAGGGGATGCCGTGGCACATCCGCACCGAAAAGCTGCGGCTGCACGGCGACGTTTTCGCGGCCATCTGCACCATCGGCGTGCCCGCCGCCGCCCAAAGCGCCATGTACAACATCAGCAATATGTTCATCCAGAGCAGCATGAACAGCTTCGGCACCAGCACGATTGCGGCGTGGGGCGTCTACGGCAAGATCGACTTTTTGTTCTGGATGACGATCAACTCGCTGGGCATCGCCATCACGACGTTTGCGGGGCAGAACTTCGGCGCACGGCAGTATGACCGCGTGCGCCGCGGCGTGCGGGTCTGTCTGGCAATGGCCGCGTGTACGACGCTGGTCATCAGCTTTACATTTTACAATCTGGCGGAGGTGCTGTTCCGCCTGTTCAGCCAGGACGACGCGGTGGTCGCCGTCGGTGTCGGCATGATGCACGTCCTGACGCCGGTCTACATCACCTACGTATGCATTGAGGTGCTGGCCGGTGCGCTGCGCGGCTGCGGCGATGTCCGCGTGCCGACGCTGATCACCGTGTTCTTTGTCTGCGGTCTGCGGATGCTTTGGCTGTTCATCGCCGTGCCCATCCGCCACGAGGTCGCCACGGTGGAGATGAGCTATCCCATCACCTGGTCCCTCGCGTCCGCGCTGTTTATTCTGTACTACGTCAAGGGCGGCTGGATGCAGCGGTGCGCGGAGAAGTGGGAGAAGAAGCAGGCAGGGTGATGCCGCGTAAATTGCCGCCGCCCCTGTAGGGGCCGGGCATGCCCGGCCCGCAGGCTTGCGTTGCCGCCCCTTTAAGGATGGCTTTGTAGGGAGGGGTCTTGAACCCTCCGCGGCGGCCTGAGGGCAGGCCGCCCTACATCCCCCTTACAAACAATACGTAGGGCGGGGTGACCTCACCCTGCCGCGGGGCGTCGAGGACGCCGCCCCCTACAGCAAAACCCCCATCGGAGCAACATCCGATGGGGGTCATTTTTTGCAAATTACAGCTTAAAGCTGTCCTTCAGCGTGACGATTCGATTGTACACGCCCTCATGCTTGCTGTCCGGGGTAAAATACCCGTTGCGCACGAACTGGAAGCGGTCACCGGGCTTGGCGTCCTTCAGGCTCTCCTCGAGCTTCGCACCCTGCAGCACCTTGACGCTGTCGGGATTCAGGTAATCCTTGAAATCCGCGTCGTCGGGGATGCTGTTCATGTTGGCCTCGGTGAACAGCTTATCATACAGCTCGACCTCGGCGTCCAGGCAGTGGGCGCAGCTGACCCAGTGGATCGTGCCGCGCACCTTGCGGCCATCGGCGGGGTTGCCGTTGCGGGTCTCGAGGTCGGCCTCGGCGTGGATGGCCACGACCTTGCCGTTCTCGTCCTTGTCCACGCCGGTGCAGCGCACCAGATACGCGCCCATCAGGCGGACCTCGCTGCCAAGCGTCAGGCGCTTGAATTTCGGCGGCGGCACCTCAAAGAAGTCGCTGTTCTCGATCCACAGCTCCTTCGTGAAGGCGACCTTGCGGGTCGTCGTGTCGTTGGCGTCGCGGTTCGGGTTGTTGGGCAGGTCAAAATACTCGCACTGGTCGGCGGGATAGTTGTCGATGATCAGCTTGACAGGCTCCAGCACGGCCACGCGGCGCTGGGCGTTCAGCTCCAGCTCGGCGCGCAGCACGGCCTCCAGCTGGCGCATATCCACGAGGTTGTCAGCCTTGGAGATGCCGGCCTCTTTCACGAAGGTGAAGATGCTCGTCGGCGTGTAGCCGCGGCGGCGCAGGCCGGACAGGGTCGGCATACGGGGGTCGTCCCAGCCGTCCACGATGTTCTTCTCGACCAGCTCGCGCAGGTAACGCTTGCTCATGACGGTGTTCGTCACGTTCAGGCGGGCAAACTCGCGCTGCTTCGGGAATTCTTTGCCGAACAGGTTCGTGATGACCCACTCATACAGCGGGCGGTGGTTCTCAAACTCAAGGCTGCACAGGCTGAAGGTGATGCCCTCAATGGCGTCCTGAATGGGGTGCGCAAAGTCGTACATCGGGTAGATGCACCACTTGTCGCCCTGGCGGTGATGCTCGACATGCTTGATGCGGTAGATGGTCGGGTCGCGCATGTTCATGTTCGGGCTGGCCAGGTCGATCTTGGCGCGCAGCGTTTTTTCGCCGTCGGCAAACTCACCCGCGCGCATACGGCGGAACAGGTCGAGGTTCTCCTCCGGCGTGCGGTCACGGTAGGGGCTCGGGCGGCTGGGCTTGCCGGCATCGTTGCCGCGGTACTCCTGCATTTCCTCGCGGGTCAGGTCATCCACGTAGGCCTTGCCCTCCTTGATGAGCTGCTCGGCGTACTCATAGCAGCGCTCAAAATAGTCGCTGCCGTAGAAAATGCCGCCGTTCGGCTCGGCACCCAGCCATTTCAGGTCCTGCAGGATGCTCTGCACGTACTCGTCACCCTCGCGGGCGGGGTTCGTGTCGTCAAAGCGCAGGTTGAACAGGCCGCCGTAGTGCTTGGCGATGGTATAGTTGATGAAGATCGCCTTGGCGGAACCGATGTGCAGGTAGCCGTTCGGCTCCGGCGGGAAGCGGGTATGCACAACATCGACCTTGCCCTCAGCAAGGTCGGCGTCGATGATATCCGTCAAAAAGTTGGAAAATTTTTCGTCTGCCATGATTACACCCCAAATTATATGCCGCAGCGCCACACCGCAGGGGCGGATGCTCGCATCGACCCCCACAAGCGCCTGGCAATGCTATTTTTAACTATTTTACTATTATACCGTGTACAACAGCATTTAGCAAGGGGCAAAAACTTCTGCGCGCCTACTGTTATTTATAAAAGATTTGTGCTATAATCAATACTGATTTACTATGTTGCCATGAAAGGGGGCATCCGCTATGCCGACCCCGCAAAACAGGGAGCCGGGCCGCCGCCCGCGCAACCCCGATACAGAACGCTACACGATGCAGGGCGATTGGGCTGTGCCCAACCAGCCCCCCACGGCCCCGCCCCAGCGGCGCGCCCCCACGCAGGAACAGCGCCGCGCCGCCGCCCGCCGACGGCGGGAAATTCGCCGCCGACGCCGCAGGCTGGCCGTGCTGGGCACGGTGGGCGGCGTGCTGGTGCTGTCTGGCATCATCACGGTGCTGCTGCCCAAAAGCATGAAGGGTGAGACCGAAGCCGCGCCCCTGCCTACCGCAGACCCCGCAGGCACCCGCCTGGTGGCCCCGCTGCCCTACGCCGGGGCGGGGGACAGCGGCAGCCAGAACGCTCAGACGCTGAACTGGGGCACCGTCGGCCCGCAGCGCCAGACCGCTGATACCGGCTACACCTACACGGCGCTGCCCGCAAAGCCCGCCGCCCTGCCGGAGTTTGGCCGGGTGGATACCAGTTGGTTCGCCGACGCAGCCTTCCTGGGTGACTCGCTCACCGCTGGCTTCTGCGCCAATGAGTACAACATTGATGTGGGTGGTGCGCTGATCTGTGGGTATGAGGGCATCAGCCCCAACACCGTTGTCAACCGCACCACCGTTACCAGCCCCGATCGGGGCGAGGAAGTCCCGCTGGATGTGCTGGCCGCCGCCCAACCCGCCAAGCTGTATATTTTGATCGGTACAAACGCCCTCGTCCAGCCCGGCAACGATGACAGCTTTTTGGCCTACTACGGAAAAATGCTGGACGACCTGCGCACGGCGCTGCCTGACACGACGTTCTATGTGCAGTCGGTGCTGACTGCCACACAGGAAAAGGTCAGCGACAGCCTCCCGGGCCTGGCACCGGATCGGCTGGCGGTCATCAACGCGGCCATCCAGCAGCTTTGCGCCGAGCGCGGCTGTTATTACCTCGACCTGAACGCAGAGTTCGCCGACGATGCCGGGTATTTGCAGACCGATTTCTCTCAGCCCGACGGCGTACACCTGACGGTGTCCGGGTACAGCAAGTGGGTCAGCTACCTGTGTACCCACGTCCCATACAGCAAGAACAACCCCTACCAGGCCGGAAGCACCTACTATTTAAGTGATGATATGAAGAATTTGCTGAACGATATTCCGTAAAGGAGCCACTCATGCCCAACGAAAACGAACATCCGCGCTACACGGATCCGGACCATCCCTACTCCGGCAGCGGCCTGCGCTACCAGAACAACTACAACCGCAATGAATACCACGCCGGGGACGGCCCGTTCCAGTTCCCCTGGTGGGCCATCGTCATTGGCTTTGTGGTGTGGTGGCCGCTGGGCTTTATCTTCATCGGCCTGAATGCTGCTATGAAAAACGGTAAGCTGGGCAGCTTTGAGCAGAAAGCCCGTACCCGGACCCAGAGCTACCGCAGCGGCCCATCGGTGCAGGAGGGACAGTTCCGTCCTATCTACGCCCAGCAGGATCAGGAGAGCGCGGGCAAAACTGCCGCCGCACCTCGGGATGCCGAGAAAAAGCGCAAGGGCATGGCCCTTGCCAACGGCTTGACCGTGGCGGGCGTTTTGCTGCTGCTGACCGCGCTGGCGGCGCTGCCCGGAGGTACCTACTGGCTGCCCGACGCCTTGACGGGGGATCTCGAGTACATCCGCTGGTTCTTGGCGGATATGATGCCTGTGTTTGTCTCGGCCACGGCGGGCGCGGGCTGCCTGTTCGGCGCGCACCACATCCGCACCGGCCGCCGCTTGCGCAAAAAGATCGACAATATTGTCGGTGATGCGCAGTATATGTACATTAAGGATATCGCCGACGCCATCCCGTGCAGCTATGAAAAATGCTGCAAGCACCTGGAAAACTGCATCGACGACGGCGTGTTCGGCCCCGAAGCCTACCTGGATATGCGCCGCAAATGTCTCGTCGTGACCGGCAAGCCCCCCGAGCCGACCCCGAAAAAGGCGAAGAAATCCAAGGTCGAAAAAGCAGATCCGATGCCCGAGAAGGATCAGTACCAGAAAATCCTCGACGAGCTGCGCCGGGTCAACGACGCCATCCCCGACGAGGAGATGACCGACAAGATCAGCCGTCTGGAAGCGGTCTCGGCCAAAATTTTTGAGCAGGCCAAGTCCGACCCCGACAAGCTGCCCCAGATGCGCAAGTTCATGGATTATTACCTTCCTACGTCGTTAAAGCTGTTGAACACCTACGCTGAGCTGGACAACCAGGGCGTGGAAGGTGAGAACATTTCGGAGTCGAAGCGCCGCATTGAGCTGACGATGGATACGCTGGTCAAAGCGTTTGAAAACCAGCTCGACCGCCTGTTCGCCAGCGACGCCCTCGACGTCAGCGCCGACATCGATGTGATGCAGAATATGCTGCGGGCCGACGGCCTGACCGATGATGCACCGTTTAAGATGTAACCACCAAAAGCCTCCCTTGTCAAAGGGAGACATTATCCCCATACTACTAAGGAGCCAATATCCCTATGCAAAAATCCACCGGCCAGTTCCATAACAGCTGGCGCAACTTTTCCAAATATCGGCCGCTCATCCGGGAGCTGGTCACACGCGACCTCAAGGTCAAATACCGCCGCAGCGTGCTCGGCTATGTGTGGAGCATCTTAAACCCGCTGCTCATGATGCTGCTGCAGACCCTCGTTTTCTCCTATATGTTCCGGTTCGATATCCCGAACTTCCCGCTTTACCTCATCTGCGGCAACACTCTGTTCAACTTTTTTAACGAGAGCACGAACATGGGCATGGGCAGCGTGCTGGGAAATTCGTCCCTTATCAAAAAGGTGTACGTGCCCAAGTTTATTTTCCCCATCAGCCGCGTGGTGTCCAGCTTTGTCAACCTGCTGTTCAGCCTGGCGGCCATTATCCTGGTCATGCTCATCACCCGGTCGCCGTTTTACTGGACGATTCTGCTCGTCTGGGCACCGCTTTTGCTGCTGCTGGCGTTCTGCTGCGGCATGGCCGTACTGCTCTCGGCGCTGGCTGTCTACTTCCGCGATTTGCAGTATCTCTACGGCATCGTGACGATGGCCTGGATGTACGCGACGCCGCTGTTTTACCCGATCTCGGCGCTGCCGCCGTTTTTGATCCCCATCATTAAGCTGAACCCGCTGTACCACTACATCAACTGTATGCGGTGCCTGGTCATGTACGGCACCGTGCCCGGCCCCAACACCTGGATTGCCTGCATCGGCAGCGCTGCCGTCATGCTGGCTGTAGGCCTGGCGGCGTTCCGCAAATTGCAGCGCAACTTTATTCTGTATCTGTAAGGAGTTTCCCCCATGCCCATCATTCAGGTGGAGGATGTCTCGATGCGCTTTAACCTAGCGCAGGAGAAAACCGAGACCCTCAAGGAATATACCGTCAAGCTGCTGAAACATCAGCTTTTTTTCAATGAATTTTATGCGCTGCAAGACGTCTCGTTCAGCATCGAACCTGGCGAATCCGTAGCGCTGATTGGCCGCAACGGCAGCGGCAAAAGCACGATGCTCAAACTTATTGCGGGCGTCATGTACCCAACCAGGGGTACCGTCGCCGTCAACGGCGAAATTGCGCCGCTGATCGAGCTGGGCGCGGGCTTTGACCTCGATTTGACCGCGCGGGAAAACGTGTTTTTGAACGGTGCGGTGCTGGGCCACGACCGCACTTATATGGAAGAGCACTTCAAAAATATCATCGACTTTGCTGAACTGTGGGATTTTGTCGATGTGCCGGTGAAAAACTATTCCAGCGGCATGATCGCGCGGCTGGGATTCTCCATTGCGACCGAGGTCAAGGCGGATATCTTGGCCTGCGATGAGATTCTGTCGGTGGGTGACTTTATGTTCCAGCAAAAGTGCCACCAGCGGATGGAACAGATGTTATCCGGCGGTACAACGCTGCTTTTTGTCAGCCATGATATCAACCAGGTCAAGCAGCTCTGCAAACGCGCCATCTGGATAGACCATGGCCACATCCGCGGCGACGGCCCGGCGGAGGAAGTCTGCAACGCCTATGTGGAGGCTATGCAGAGAGGGGAATGACCCCAAAGGTTTCCCCCAAGGGGGAAGGCAGAACTTTTAAAGGAGACCCCATGCCAAAATCAAAACAAAACCTGGCCAGGGAAACTCTGACCGTCGCGCTGCTGCTGGCGGCGGTGGCGGCCAGCGAATACTGGTTTTTCCAGCTGTGGCGACTCGATTGGTCGGTGCCCATGCTCTACGGCGGCGACGGCATCTACTGGGTGGGTCAGGTGCAGCGCAGCTACGGCGAGTTGTCCGGCTCCCTGGGCTGGCCGTTCTATGAGGTCGCGGGCAAATATGACCCGAACTACGACCTGATTTATGATATCTTCGTCTGGTTCGTTGGCCTGTTTACGAAAGATACCGGCACCGTGTTCAACCTGTATGTGCTGGTCATCCCCTTTGCCAATGCGCTGGCGGCCTACGCCGTGTTCCGCGTGGTGGGCATGCGCCGCTGGCTCAGCTTTGCCTTTGGCATCACCTTCGGTATGACACCCTACGTGCAGCAGCGGATGGCCGGGCATATGATGCTGGCCGCCTGCGAGTTCGTACCCTTCTCGGTGCTGCTCTGCCTCTGGTGTGCCGAGGATGAAGGCTTCAACCGCCCGGGCAAGGGCTTTTTCAAGAATAAGCGCAACTGGCTGGCCCTGGCTATGGCCTGGGGCATCGCCAACAACGGTGCGGCCTATTATCCCTATTTCACCTGCTTTTTCCTCTGCGTCACGGCGCTCTGCCTGATTTTGCGCGGCCACAAGTGGAGCGAGGGTGTGCCCTGCCTGGTCACGATCGTGGAGATCGTCGCCTGGATGATACCCGATTTCTTCCCCATGGTGCTGGGCATCCTCAGCGGCCAGGGCAGCACCCTGACCAACGGCGTCTACCGCAGCCCGGTCGGCGCGGACATTTACAGCCTGCGCATCAGCAGCCTGCTGTTGCCGCCCAACGGTTTCGGCCTGCAAAAGCTCGCCAACTGGATGGGCCGCTACTTCCACATCCTGGCTACCGATGAAGGCCCGATGTACAACGAGAACGGCTACGGTTATCTCGGCGTCGTGGGCATTTTCGGATTTTTGGCGCTGCTGCTCATGCTGCTGCGCAACTGGGACTGGAAGGCCGGCCGCACCGAGAAGCCGCAGCTGGGCGACCGCCTCTGGCTGCTGAGCCGTCTGAACGTTATGGCGCTGCTGTTAGCCAGCATTGCCGGTTTTGGCAGCATCATCGGTATCTTTGTGCGGTTCATCCGCGGGTACAACCGCATCAGCCCTTACATTGCGTTCTTCGCACTGCTGGCCGTCGGCTTGACGGCGGAAATGCGGCTGACCCGGCGCGCCGGAAAAGACCGCAAAAAGCTCATCCTCGTTATGGTGGTGCTGCTGGCCTACGGCTACTGGGAGCAGCAGGGCCTTTTCAGCCCGAAATATGAGGAAGTGCAAATGAGTTGGCACCAGGACGCGGCCTTTATGGCCGAGGTCGAGGACGCGGCAGGGGAGGGGGCTATGCTCTTCCAGCTGCCGTACATGAAAAACTTTGAGAACGGCCCGCTGAACAATATGTGGGACTACACGCTGCTGCGCGGCCCGCTGCACAGCAAGACGCTGAAATTCAGCTACGGCGCGGGCTACGGCACCGAGAATGACGCCTGGTATCAGGCCACAAGCGAGTTGGAGCCGGACGCCATGGTGGCCGAGCTGCGCACCCAGGGCATGGCGGGCATCTACCTGGATCTGGACGGCTACACCGAGGACGAGCAGCAGCCCACCCTGGCAGCGCTGATTCAGGCGGCGGGCTGTGCCGAGGACGACGTCATCATCAGCGAGAGCGGCAAGCTCTGCTATATCCCGCTGGGGCAGGAGTGAGCAATGAAACTGCAAAAACTGACGGAAAAACGATGGTTCTGGCCGCTGGTCTGCGCTGTGTCGGTCGTGTTCGGCTGGTGGTATCTCAGCATCGTGACCTGTGCGCCCCTGGGCGGCGACGATGAACTCATCAACCTGCAAAACTACTATTATATTACCCACACGTCCTTTGGGCAGAGCGTGCTGGATTATATCGGCGACCTGTGGACCCAGTTCAGCTTGCAGCAGGGGCGGTTCCGGCCCTTCTCCTCGCCGCCGGTGCGCGGGCTGACGAGCTGGTTTTTGGGTGATCTGGTGGGCTATCGGCTCTACATCCTGGCCTGGACCTACGCGGATATCCTGCTGACCGGCTGGCTCGTGGGCAAGGCCAGCCACAACAAAAAGCTGGGCATCGCCTGTATCTGCCTGCTGCCCATGATGTTCAGTGTCTGGCAGGACTCCACCGGCAACAGCCTGTATTCCTACGGTGCGCTGGTGCAAAGTACGCTGCTGCCCGCACTGGTGGCAGGGCTGGCTGTGCTGCGTTTGCAGGATACCGGGCACAAGCGGTGGGCCGTGTTGGCGGGGTACTGCGCGTTCCAGTGCTGTGCCACGTTTGAAATTGGTTTTACCTATATTGTGCCGATTTTCGGCCTGGCCTGGCTCTACACCGACAAGGCCCGCGACGCCCTGCGGCTGAGCATTCCGGTGTTTGTGGGCGAGTGCGTGACGCTGGCTTTCAACCTGGGGGCGCGGCTCGTCAACACCTTGCAGGAGATGGGCATTCTGGCCGGGGATGCCCAGCCAATCGGCGGTGTATCGCCGAACTTTGACATCCCGGCGGTGCTCAAGACCTGGGCCATGCAGATGTCGGCGGGCTTCCCGCTCAATGCACTGTTCGCGGGCAAGGTCCGCCCCGGCACGATCTACCCGGTGGATATCCTCTGCGGCGTCATGGTGGCCGGGGCTGCGGTGGCGGCGCTGGCTGCCCTGCACGAGCTGCCAAACCGCAAGCAAAACCTGCTGCTGTTCTTGACCGGCCTTGCCATGTTGTCCGCACCGTCGCTGCTCATCGGGCTTTCGCCTAAATATCAGCAGGCGGGGCAGATCGATTGGCGGCACGGCTACATCCCGCAGACGGTGGAAAGCTATGGCGTCGGCCTGATGGCCCTGGCGCTGCTGGTGCTGCTGCTGCGCTGGGCACGGAGCAAAACCTGGTGGCCCAAGAACCGCGCGGTGCTCTACTGCCTGCTGGCTGTCGGCATGGCGGGCACGGTGGTCTGGCAGCGCGCCGCGACCCGCTCAGCCTACGCCGAGGGTGGCCGTGCCTACACGGTCTTTGGCGAGACGGTAGCCGCCGGTGCGGCTGACGCCGCAGGGACCGAGATGCCCGTTGTGACGGATTACATGATTTGGGGCGGCAACGAGGTCGCCGAGAACGCGTTCTTCCTGCGCTATGGAGAGCAGGACGCAGACGCCCACGCCTTGCAGGTCTGGCGCACCGAGGACCACGCCGATGAGACTGCCTACCGCCTGGGCTTTACCCTGGGCCAGACCAGCCGCTATGACATCGGCTGGTGCGGCCTTGGCAGCGGCAATGCGCTGGATGAGCTGACGGATGTGGTCGTATGCCTGCCCGCAGGTACGGCGCAGCAGGCCACGCTTTGCTACACCACAGCGGACGGCGAAGAAGTACGAACCGAGGTATACGCCGAAAAAACCGCCACCCTGGTGCAGTTGGAAGGCACAGTGCTGGCGGAGAGTATTCGGCTGGAGTAATTTCTTTGCCTTCCCCTTTTGGGGGAAGGTGGCGCCGCAGCGCCGGATGAGGGGCGCGTGTGCCACAGCAACCCGTGAACGGTCTGCATCGGCAAGGCCGCCCCTCATCAGTCAGCGGTCAAGCCGCTGACAGCTTCCCCCGTGGGGGAAGCCATTACACACCAAGGAGGTGCCGCTTTGGCACAAAACAAGAAACAGCGGCTGCTGTGGGGCCTGGGGCTGTTGGGCACAGCGGTCTTTACCCTGCTGATGGGCTGGCTGCACTACCAACAGCTGCTCTCCACCGGGTACTATTACTCTGATATCCCGGCCCACATGGCGGGCCATGCCATGGGCAATACCGGCTTTTCACTGGTCACGGTCCTGCTGCGGGGCGTGTTCGCCATCGGCGGCAACCTGGGCACGGCGATGTTTTTGGCTGTCGTCAACCTGCTGACGCTGCTGATATTTGCCTGGGCCATCCGTAAGGCTGTGCCGCAGGTCTGCCCTGGCGCAGCGCTGCTCTGGTCGCTGGCTGCGAACCTCTGTCAGGCGGTCTGGATGCCAAACGGCGGCTACTGGTACTTTGGTGCCATCACCGGCACGATCTACCACAACACTACCTACATTATGCTGCAACCGTTGGCGCTTATCGCGTTTTTCCTCTTCCTCTCGCTGGCAGAGCACCATGGTCAGCTGCAATGGCGCAGTTGGGCCGCGTTGACGGTGCTGCTTACGGTGGCAACGGCTATCAAGCCCAGCTACCTTTTCGCCTTTGCCCCAGCCCTGCTTGTGGCGCTGGTCGTTGACCTGATCCGCACCCACGGCAAGGCCCTCCAATGGGAAGTCTGGCTCGGCTGTACGGTGCTGCCGGGCATTCTGCTCTGCATCATTCAGGCTAAGGTGCTGTTCACCGGCGGGGATGATTCCGGCATGGCACTGATCTTCACCACCGACTTCGACCCCGAAAAAGTGCTGTGGGGTGTCTTTAATTACAGCGCCAAGCACGGCCTGGTGCGCTCACTGGTGTTCGTGGGTGCAGTGGTTTTGCTGCTGTTCCGGCAGTGGCGCGGCGCTTACGCCTATAAGTTCAGCCTGCTTCTGTTTGCCGTCTCGCTGGCCGAGGGCATCTGCCTGACAGAGACCGGCAGCCGTATGTACGACGGCAACCTGTGGTGGGGCGCGTTCATCTGCTATGACATCCTGCTGCTGGAATCGCTGATTCAGCTGCTGCGCCGCCTGCACAAAAAGCCGCGCACCCCGGTGGAGACCGGCACGTCGGTTTTGTGCTGCGGGGCGCTGGCCTGGCATATTGCCAGCGGCATTGTGTTCCTGGGGCTGATGCTGGCCGGTATCTCCTATGCGGTCATGATCGGCACCGAAAGCTACCTGCTGCAAGAAATGTGGGGCATTGTACTGTGACGAAGAACAAGCAACAGAAAAACGCCCTGTTGACGATTTTATGCGTGCTGGCGCTGGCGGCGTTCGGCGCAGCCATGGTGTGGCTGCACTACCAGCAGCTTTGCTCGCCCGGCGGCGGGGATGACCCCTACACATCGGATTTAGGGCAGCATCTGGCGTTTGCCCAGCGGGGCATGGTCTACTCGACCGTGTCGCTGCTCATCGGCCCGGCGTACAATCTGGCTGGGCGCATGGGGATCGCCGTGCTGTTGGCGGTGTTCCACTTGGCGGCGGTGGCGGTGTTTGCCTGCGGCCTGCGGGCCGCGCTGTCGGACGTCTCGCGCCCGGTGCGGCTGCTGGTCAGCCTGGTGGTCAACCTGGCAACGGCAGTCTGGATGCCCAGGGGCGGCTACTGGTACCAGGGCACCATCGGCGGCACGATCTACCACAACACCACCTACATTATGCTAGCCCCCTTTGCGCTGCTGGCAATGCTGGCGTTCTACCGTGTCTGGCCCACAATGCGGGGCAAGCTGGACCTGCGTGCCTACGCGGTCTATACGGTGCTGCTGACGGTGGCGACGAGCTTTAAGGCCAGCCTGATTTTCGCCTTTGCCCCGGCGCTGCTGGTGCTGCTGATTGTAGATTTTGCACGTACCCACGCGAAAAATTTAAAAAATGAGATCATTATGGGGTGCAGTGTGTTCCCCGGCGTGGCGCTCTGCGTCATCCAGGCCAGCGTTCTGTTTGCCGAGGACGACTCCGGCGTCAAACTGATTTTCACCGTGCCCTTTGACCACCACCGTATGCTGTGGGGCCCCTTCAACGAGGCCGGTGCGCTGGGGCTGGCGCGGTCATTCGTCTTTGTGGCGGCGGTGGGGCTGCTGCTGGGGCGCGCCGCGTGGCAGAGCTTTCGCTATCGGTTCAGCCTGTTTACCTTTGCCGTCTCGCTGGCCGAGGCGCTGTTGCTGGTGGAAAGCGGTGAGCGGCTGTACCACGCCAATCTCTGGTGGGGGCCGTTCATCTGCTTCTGGGCGTTCTGGCTGGAATCCGTCAGCGTGTTTTTGCAGCAGCTGCGGGCGAAAGCCGCCCCGTGCTGGCGGCTGGTTTTGTGTGCCGCCGCGCTGGCGTGGCATGTTATCAGCGGCGTGTGTTTCCTGGTCATGCTGATGCGGGGCGTAAGCTACAACGTGCCGATTTTGACGTATAATTTGTGGTAAAAACTAAAAAAGGCTTCCCCCACGGGGGAAGCTGTCTGCGAAGCGGACGGATGAGGGGCGGGCTGGCCGTTACTGCGCTTTAACGTGCAATAACGGCTGACCCGCCCCTCATCCGGCCATCGCTTCGCTCGGCCACCTTCTCCCTCAGGGAGAAGGCCTTTTTATTTTTTCATGCCCGCCCGGCAGCGGCAAGCTGCATATCAGCGCAATGCCCAGGGCCAGCGCCAGGGCAACCTTGAACGTCTCGCCGCCTTTGCTGGCAAACAATTCCTGCTCGCCCTGCAAAAAGTAGTAGGCCGTGTAGTAGATGCCCGCGCCGGGCACAAGCGGGAAGATACCCGGCAGCAGAAAAATCGTCACCGGGGCTTTGTGCGTGATGGAAAAGAACCGCGCACACCCGGTCAGCGGCAGGGTAGCCACCAGCGTGGCGATGGCCGGGCTCATGCCCAGCAGCTCCACGCCGAAGATGTAGACCATCCAGCCCACCGCGCCGGTGATGCCGGCGGCCAGGTAATGCCGCCGCGGTACCTGAAACGTGATGCCAAAGGCGATCGTGGCGATGACCGTCACCACAAAATGTGCGAAATAATGTGTCCAGACCGGCATCAGGCCACCCCCAATCCGCGGGCGACGATCCAGCCCAGCACTACGCCGCCCGCAATGCTGCCCGCAATCAGCAGCGCGTCCAGCAGGCGGATGGAGCCGGACAGGTAGTCGCCGTTTAAAATGTCACGCACGCCCATCGTCAGGGCGACGCCGGGGGTCAGCACCATCAGCGCACCGATGATGGCCGCGTTGGCGCTGACGGCAGGCACCACGGCCTGCACCGCAATGGCCCAGACCGTGCAGCAGAACGCCGCCACGATATCCGTAAACATCCGGTTGATGCTGTGGCGGCCAAAATGCAGGCAGACGAGCGCTTCCAACAGGCCCGCCACGGCGGCTACCGGCACGTCGGCCAGTGTGCCGCCGAACAGATAGGCGAACCCCGCCGCTCCGGCGATGCAGGCCAGCACCTCCCGCCGGGGCGTGACCCGGGGCAGTGCACGGGCTGCCGCCAGCTTTTGCTCGGCTTCGACGACGCCGAGCTTGCCGGCAGCCAATTCACGAGAAAGCTCGTTCACAGCCTCGACCCGGCCCAGATGGATGGATACGGTGGGCACGTGCCGCACCAGCGAGACAGACTCCCCGCCGGGCAGGTGGGCCGATGCAAAAATGCCGTTGGTCAGCACATAGACGTGGAAATCCTGCACACCAAGGCTGGCGGCCATAATTTCCATCGTCTGCTGCACGCGGAACACCTCGCCTCCGTTGGCAAGCAGGGTCTGCCCGCCGTCCATCACCAGCTCCAGCGCACGGTCAAACAGGTCCTCAGCCACGAATATTCTCCCGCACAGCGTTAAATTCCGGGTAATGGGCGTAGAGGTGCTGCGCGATGGCCTCCATCAGCAGATAGTCATGCTCGGAGTCGATATCGATGATGCCGGTGTCCATCATGACGCTGACACCGAACTTGGAATGCCACAGGATGGGATCCGGGTTGTCCACCAAAAATGCGCGGCGGATAACATAAATCGACGCATTGACGTCGTAAACCTCGGGCGCTTGCTGGCGGCCGGTGAATTGGCTCTCCATGACCATTTCGGCGTGGTCGCCCACGATTTTAAACATATTGAACCACGGGTTGCGGCGGGCCTCGCAGACGCTGAAGATGATTTGCAGGTCCTCGCGCTCCTGCGCTTTGGCAAAGGCGTTCTCAATGTCCTGCTCGGTGCGCAGCGGGCTGGTGATATCCAGGTCGATCATGGCGTCGTAGGGCTTGCCGGTGCGCGCTTCCATGCGGGCGAAGCTGTCCTTGTAGACCTCGACCTTCGGTACACGGTCGCCGCCCAGCTCGGCCCCGCGGGGCAGGTAGATGACCTCTGGGTATTCGGCGGCCACGAGCTTGGCCAGATCCTCGCTGTCGGTGTTCAGCGCAATGTCCACTTCCAGCTCGGGGTGGTTCTTGATGAAGAGTTCGGCGGCGCTCAAAGAGTAGTAAACCAACGGTTTGCCGCAGAAATTTTTCAAGTTCTTGTTTTTGAAGCCCTTGCTGCCTGCGCGGCCGCAGATGGTGATGAGCAGACGTTTCATGTTACACATTCTCCCCCAGTGTTAATTTCAGCACATTCAGTGCCAGTGCGGGCGGGTTGCAGCTCTCGCCGCTGCCCGTCAGCGCGTAGTCCACAAAATATTCCATCTCCCGCTCATAGCGGCGGTTGACGTCCTCCTCGTAATGCTGCACGGTGCCGTCGGGCAGGGTCAGCGTGCCCGCGCCAAAGTCGGCCAAATAGCTGCCATCATGGCAGAAAAGCTCGATAGAACGGCGATATCCGCGCCCAAAGTAGTCGAGGTGCACCTCGGCCAGCAGCGTAGGATACTTGGCGATGTAGACCGAGAGATCGTCGGAATCGATTTCCAAATCCGAGTAGGTCCCCTTGAAATTGTACAGCTTTTCCGGCACGCCGAACAGCTCCACCAGATAGTCCCACTCGTGAATCAGGTCGATGGTGACGCCGCCGCCCAGTGCCTTGTGGGCGCTGTACACGGTACGGTAGTCCACGCCGGGCCGCCAGTCAGGCAGATAACTCGAGCAGATGACCCGGGCGCAGTAGGGGTGCAGGGCGGGCAGGCGGTCTTTCAGCGCCAGCATCACACCGCACCACCGCATGGGCGCGGCCACGTAGGCCTTTTGCCCGGCGGGCAGATAGTTGGCTAAAGCAAGACCGGTTTGCTCGGCAGAAAAAATCGGCTTTTCGATGAAAAGCGCCTCGCCGCGGCCCTTGACCTGGGTCAATGCGTCGGCGTGCAGGCTCGTTGGGTTCGTGATAAAGACCAGATCGTAGTGCGCGGGCGCGTCGGCCATGTCGGTGTACTGGGCGTGCAGCAGCTCGGCCACACCGTCCCGCAGCGGGCGGGAAAGGTCGCTGCGCAGTGCGTCGGCCTGCAAGGCCCAACCGCGGTCAGCGCATAGGTTGGCAAGATTTTTCAAATGGCGCGTGCCGATGGAGCCCAGCCCCACAAACAGCGCGGTGATGGTACGCATAGGCGTTCCCCTTTGTCTTGATTTAGATGCAATGTAAGGGCCGGGTATGCCCGACCTCTACCGGGTTACGAATTTTCAATCTGGTCCATCAATGCAATGGCCTTCAAATCCTTCTCAAAGCTCCACTTAGGGCTTTCCTCGCCCTTCAGAACGCCGAAAAAGTTTGTCAGTTCGTCCACATAGGCGTTCTCGACGATGTTGTCACTGTATCGGCTGTCATGCTCAAAGCTGGCGTAGGTGTCCACCGGCTGCTTGTCGCCATCGCGGAACTCATACAGTGCCTTGGGGTTGCCCTCCCAGAAAAGGTGGATGCCGTCGCCAAAGCACTCAAAGCTGCGGACGGCCTTGCGGCTGACCACGTCGGCGGCCAGCACGCCCTGCACGCCGCCCTTATGGCGCAGCAGCAGCGTCACGCTGTCGGGGTAGGGGAGCCCTAAGTCACTCAAGGTGTCCTTCTGCACGGTGACGGATTCCACATCGCCGAAGGCATCGAGCAGCCAAGGCAGGTCGATGCCGAAAATCTCCCGCACGCCGCCGGTGCGGGCGTTGCCGACGAAGAAATTTTTGTAATTCTCCCATGGATGCCAGTCGGGCAGATACTGCCCGATGTGGTAGATATAGTGGACAGGCTTGCCAAATTCAGTGACCTGACGTTTAATATACTGCGTCTCGCGGCGGTACAGCATCGTCGAGGAGAGAAACAGCGGCAGGTTTTTGGCGGCGGCCTTTGCCATGTTCTCGGCGTAGCCGTCGCTGACCAGGTTCAGCTCGGTAAAGACCGGCAGGTCATTGTCCAGCAGCTCGCCGATAACGGCGGCGTGGGAAAGCGGTGCGGTGCAGACCAGCGCGGCGTCGGGGTGCTCGGCGGCAACGGCCTCGGCAATCGTCGCATAGGCGGCGTCCGCCAGGCCCAGGTTCTTGGCCTCGTCGCGGCGGCCCTCGGCGGTGTCCACGCCGACGATCTGAATGGCGTCGTCGATGCCCTTGGTCAGCCGGGCGCGGCGTTTGCCCATGCTGCCTAAACCGACGATGAGAAGTTTCATACCAAAACGCTCCTTTGGGGGTCAAATTCCGGCACAGGGCCGTCATAAAAAACCTTGGATTTTGTAAAGTCAAAATGCTGCAATACAGCGCAGATTTTTCCGCTGGTGTCGCCGCCGCCGTAAGGGCTGACGGCGCTTGCCGCCACCGGGGCGAAGGCGGGGGAGAGGGCTTTGCGCATCGTGGCCTCGATGGCCGCTGCGTCGGGGGCGCAGCAGAGGACGTTTGCGCAGATCGTGCGCCCGGCCTGCCGCTTGCCGATGTTGACGGTGGGCACCTTAAAGGTCGGTGTCTCGACGACGCCCGATGACGAGTTCCCCGCCACCAGGGCGGCGCAGTCCATGGCGGAGAGATACCGCCGCAGGCCCAGGCTTTGCACAAAGCCCGCGCGGCCCGGGTGCGAGGCGGCGAACGCCTGCATCATTTCGGTGCAGACCTGCCCGCCTGCGTCGGCGTTCGACCCGGTGATAAGCCAGAACACGCTGTTCACCTTGTCCATGGCGCTGCACAGCGCTTGCACCTGCACGGCGGGCGACCCGGCGTCGGGGGCAGTCTCGGGGTGGTAGGTCACAAGCGCGAAAGGCTGCATCAAATCAAACCCGGTGGATTTGCACAATTCTTCGCGGCTCATTTTGAGCAAGGTGCGGATGTTTTCATCCCCCAGCCCGCCGACGCAGAACACGGTGTCGGGCGCTTCGCCCATGCGCACGAGCCGCGCGGCGCTGTCGGCGCAGGACGGAAAATGCACCGCCGCCATTTTGGAAATGCAGTGGCGGTAGTATTCGTCGGCTGCGCCCAAGGTCACGTCGCCGCCCGAAATGTGGGCAATGGGAATATGCCGCGCGGCGGCTGTCGTGGCCACGGCGAAAATTTCAAAGCGGTCGCCCAGCAGCAGCACCGCGTCGGGGCGGTGGGCGGCAAAATAGCTGTCAAAAACGTTGATAGTGCGTGCAATCGTGCAGGCAACCGGCTCGTCGGCGTCGTCGGTAAAAATTGGCAGGCGTGCGGCGATGGGAAAACCGTCGTTTTCGATTTCGTGTACGGTTTCGCCCAGCCGCGGGCAGAGGTGCGCGCCCGTCACGACAAGCTGCAAGTCGAGTTCGTCGGACGCCGCGACCTTCTGCACGACAGGCCGCAGCAGCCCATATTCCGCCCGCGTGGCGGTAACGATGCAGATGGTGCGCATATCACACCTCAATTTTTTCATCCTCCGCAAAATCGCGCTTGGCGGTCTGGCCCAGCACTTCATGCCAGCGCATGGGGGAAATGCCATCTCCCGGGCGCTTGGTGGTCAGGTTGTCCTCGGTGAAGACCTCGCCCGCCTTGATTTCCCGCGCGGCGACGATGCTCTTGCGGGCAATGGCCTTGTTGGGGGCCTCGCTGGCGGTCAGGTGCTTGTGGCCGTCACCCAGGGCGGCTTCCACATGGCGCACGGCGTTCACCATGGCCTTGAACTCTGCCGGGTCCAGGCTGGCCTTCTGGTCGGGACCGGGCAGGGATTTGTCCAGCGTGAAGTGTTTTTCAATGACCTGCGCACCCAGCACGGCGGCGGCCACGTCGCACTCCCAGCCCGGCGTATGGTCGGACAGGCCCACCGGCAGACCAAACTGCTCGTACAGTTCCAGCATGGCGGTCAGGTTGGCATCCTCGTAGGGGGTGGGGTACTGGGTGTTGCAGTGTAGCACCGTTACCTCGGGGCAGCCGCCGTCGTCCAGCACGCCCAGTGCATCGGTGATTTCATCCAGCGTGCTCATGCCGGTGGAAAGCAGCACAGGTGTGTGTAATTTCGCCATTTCTTCCAGGTACGGCAGGTTCGTGATCTCGCCCGACGGCATCTTGATGAGCGGCAGGCCCAGCGTGCCCAAAAACCGCACGCTGGGAATATCGAACGGTGCGGACAGATACTGGATGCCGATGGAATCACAGTATTCTTTCAGCTCCTTGTGCGCCTCAAACGAGAAATGCAGCTTGCGGATCATTTCCAGCTGGCTCTCGGCGGCGTCGGTGGTCTGCTTCTGATACTCGGCCTTCTCTGCAAATTTGCTCACGACCAGCTCGGGCACGGCGGTCTGGTACTTGACGATATCCGCGCCGCACTCCTTGGCAGCGCGGGCCATTTCCTTGGCCATTTCCAGGCTGCCGTTGTGGTTGACCCCGGCCTCGGCAATGATGGTTACAGGCATTTTAAAACTCCTTCCGCTGTGGCTTCTCCTCTTGGGGAGAAGCTGTCCGCAAAGCAGACTGATGAGGGGGCCTTCCGGCAGGCTGCCCCTCATCCGGCGCTGCGCGCCACCTTCCCCCAAAGGGGAAGGCTTTTATTTACTGCTGATTTTCCAGCTTTCGTCTCATTTTCTCCAGTTCTTCCAGCTGGCCCATGTCCATCCAGCTGCTCTCGCTGATGGGATAGACGCCGACCTTTTCCCCGGCCCGGCGGTAGCGCTCGATCACGTCGGGGAAGCCGATGAACTCACCGTCGTGCATTTCCTCCACCACGCGCGGCTCCACCACGTAAACGCCGGTGTTCGTCAAAAAGTCCAACTCGGGCTTCTCGCGCATGGCGGCAATGCTGCCGTCCTCGCCCAGCTCCACCACGCCGTAGGGCACGGTGTAATGCTTGAACGCGCAGATCATCGTGACAAGATTTCCATGAGACTTATGATACTCGTAAATATCGCCGAAGTCCACATCCAGCAGCGTGTCACAGTTGGTGAAAAAGAACGGCGTGTCAATTTTTCCTTTCAGCAGGCATAGCCCGCCGCCGGTACCCATGAACACATCCTCATCGGCAAAATCCACGCGGTAATCCTTTTCCAGCTCGCCAAAGTAGGACTTGATCATGCCCTTTTTGTAGTTCACGATCATTGTGAACTCGTGGCAGCCGAAGTCCCGGAACCGATCCATGATAAGCTCCGCAATGGGCTGCTCGCCCACCGGAATCAGCGGCTTGGGCAGGATTTTGGTGTAGGGGTACAGCCGCGTGCCCAGGCCGCCCGCCATCATCACGACCGGGATATCGACCTGCTTGCGGTTGTCCACATTCAGCCCGTGGGCAAAGATGATATCGGTGATGACGCCGCGCTTATTTAAAACCGGCAGTGCGTCGATGCAGTTTTTTTGCAGAATCTCCCGCGCCCGGCCGCGCTCAGCTATCGGCACGCTCAGCGGGTGGTAGTTGGCGGCGTGGTCAACGGTCTGGTCGGGCGTGCCGCCGCGCAGAAAAAACTTGCGGATATCGCCGTCGGTGATGACGGCTTTGAGCTTGCCCTCCGGCGCAATGAACAAAATGCGCTGGCCGGTCACGTCCAGCTTGCGCAGCGTTTCCAGCACCGTGGCGGTCGGCTCAATAAAGAGTTCTTCTACTTGTATCAAGGGTGGATCCCCCTTTTACGTTTATTTAAAGCCTTCCCCCTCGGGGGAAGGTGGCCCAAAGGGCCGGATGAGGGGCGGATGTGCCGCAGCAGACCGTGGATGGGAAATAGCGGCAAGGCTGCCCCTCATCAGTCACCTTCGGTGACAGCTTCTCCCAAAGGGGGAAGCCTTGGCGGGGCGTTGAGGATGCCGCCCCCTACAAAACGTCTTACAGCCCCAGCACCGCTTCGATCACGCGGTCGCAGTCCTCAAAGCTCAAGTTGGTGGAGCAGGGCAGATTGACAATATACTTGCGGTAGGCCAGGGCCTTGTCCAGGCCGTAGGCCTCGTTGCGGGGGTAGTCGGCCTGCTCGTGGATCAGCGCCCACACCGGGCGGGTCTGAATCTGCTGGGCCTGCAATTTCTCAATGACGGTGTCGCGGTCCAGGCCGGAATCTTCCAGATACAGGCTGAAGAACCAATGGTTGGAGCGGCATTCCTCCTCACGGAAAGGCAGAATGCGCAGCCCCTTCACGCCGTCCAGTGCGGCTGCATAGCGGTCATACAGCGCCTTTTTGTGGGCGATAAAATCTTCCAAACGCTCCAGCTGGGCCAGGCCCAGGCAGGCCTGCACGTTGGTCATCCGGTAGTTGTAGCCGACCTCATCGTGCAAAAATTGCAGTACGTCGGCCTTGGCCTGGGTGGACAGATGCTTGGCGTGCTCGGCCCAGTCCGGGTGGTTGGAGACGACCATGCCGCCTGCGCCGGTGGTGATGATCTTGTTGCCGTTAAAGCTGTAACAGCCGATATCGCCGATGGTGCCCGCAAACTTACCGGCAAACGGCCCGGTGGTGCAGCGGGTGCCCAGGGCCTCGGTGGCATCCTCGATCAGAATCAGGTGATAGCGCTTGGCAATGGCCGCCAGGCGGGGCATATCGGCTATGTTGCCGAAAACATGGACGACTTCCAGCGCCTTGACGTGGGCACCGGTCTTTTTGTTGTACAGCTTATCGCCGCGCAGCTCGCAGTGGTTCGCACAGAAATCCTCCACCGCGTCGGGGTCAATGCACAGGGAGTCGTCGCAGCCAATAAAAATCGGCTCGGCCCCTACATAGCGGGTCAGCGGGTTGACGGCGGCGATGAAGGTCAGCGTCGGGACGATTACCTCGTCCCCGCGGGTGATGCCGACGGCCATAGCGGCCAGATGCAGCGCGCTGGTACCGGCGTTGCAGGCCACGGCGCGGGGCATGCCCACGTAAGCGGCCAGCGCTTCCTCAAACTCCGTGACTTTGCCGCCGCTGGTGGACACCCACCCCGACGTGATGGCCTGTCCGGCCAGCTCGGCCTCGCGCACGCCGAAATTCGGAACAGAAAGAGGAATAAATCCAGACATAACAATGCCTCCATAATACAGCAGTCGCACCGGAATTGCCCGGCGGACAGAATTCTACAAATATTCTATTTTATTATACCGCTTTTACGGGGAGAGAGCAAGAAGAAAATGGGCTGGAAAAGCCTCCCTTGCCAAAGGGAGGCTTTAAAACGCAACCGCCCCATGCGCGGGTGTGCATGGGGCGGCTGGCTTATTTCAGAACGATCTTAGTTCTGCTTTTTCTTCATGTAGGCAGTCACACCCAGGCCCAGCAGGGCGGCGATGGCGATAATGGCAATCGGGACGATCGGCATTTCATCGCTGGTCTGCGGGATGGTGCTGGCCGTGGCGGCGGCAGTCTTGGCAGAAGAAGCGGTCGGGGCGTAGGTGCCTTTCACGTTCTTGCAGCCGGAGATCTGCTTCGTCTCCAGATGGCCGCAGGTGTCGCACTTGTAGCCGTCAGCCGTGGCCGTCCAGTTGTGATGGCCGCAGGCAACGCAGGTGTAGTACTGGCTGTCATCGGGGGTCGGCGCGGGGGTAGCCGTCGGGGCAGCGGTGGCAGCGGGCGCGGCCTCAACCGGCGCGGGGGTAGCCGTCGGGGCGGCAGTGGGTGCCGGGGTCGGCTCCTCCGGCGGGAACCAGACCTGCTCAAAGACATTGGTGCCTTCCAGCTTTTGGCCGTTCGCCGCCTTGTCGTACAGTTCCTTGGTCAGGGTCGTGTAAACGCCCTCAATGCCCTTGAAGGAAACGCCCTTCCAATCGCAGAAATCTTTCTTGGCAATCTCAAAGCCCTTGCCGATATCTGCGGCGCTGAGCGCGTATTCCTTGCCATCGATGGTGACAGTAACGGTTTTGTTTGCCATAACGGTAAACTCGCTGAAACCGTCGGGGTTGACGAAGGTGATGGTCTTGACGATGCCGCTCTCGGTTTTCGTCTCGGCCTCATAATAGTAGACAGTGCCGTCCTCTTGAACACAAAAAGACGCCTTGCACCCGGCAATGCTTTCCTTTATAATGGGTACAAAAACCAGGGGGCGTTCTGCATGAAAAAAATCTGCCGCTGGGCCTGCCGCCACCGCGCGGGCCTGCTGGCCCTTGCCGTGGGCTTCGCGGCGTGGGGGCTGTTCTATATCGCCCGCCGCAGCACCGCCGCTATGGACTGGTGGCTCACATATGTTTCGATGCCCGTCAAGCGCGGCCTTTCCTTTATAGTAGACCCGCTCCCGTTCAGCGCGTGCGAGCTGGGCGCAACGGTGCTCATCGTCGGGGCGCTGGTGCTGCTGGCCCGCGCCGTGCGCCGCCGCAGGCTGGCGGCCTGGGCGCTGCATATGGCCGTGCTGCTGGTCTGGGGGTACGCGGGGGTCTGCGCACTGTGGGGCACGCAGTATTATGGCACGAATTTTGCCGCCCGCGCGGGCATGACCGCCCCGCCCGTCAGCACCGGGGAACTGGCCGCTGTGACCGACTACTTTGCCGACAAGGTCAACGCGGCGGCCCCGCTGGTGCAGCGGGATGAAAGCGGCGTGTTTGCCACCGACAAAACCGAAATCTTTGCCGGGTGCGCCCGCCTGTACGACCCGCTGACCGAGCGCTGGCCGTTTTTGGCCGGGCCGGAGCGCCGCCCCAAGCCCGCCATCTACTCCAAACTCATGAGCGCCTGGGGCTTCACCGGATATCTCTGCCCGCTGGTGGGGGAGAGCACCCTCAACGTGGACAGCCCGGCGGTGTTCCTGCCGGTGACGATCGCCCACGAGTTGGCCCACCAGCGCGGCGTAGCGGCCGAGCAGGAGGCAAACTTTGTCGGTGTCATGGCGGCCACGGCCAGCGCCAACGCCGACTACGCCTACTCCGGCTGGCTGTTCGGCTACCTGCACCTGTCCAACGCGCTGTACGAGGCTGACCCCGCGCTGGCAGCGGCCAGCTACCAGACCCTTTGCGCCGAGGCCCGCGCCGACCTGGCCGCCAACAACGCCTACTGGAAGCAGTGGGAAGGCCCGGTCAAGCAGACGGGCGAAAAAGTCTACACGACCTTTTTGCAGGGGTACGGCCAGGACCTGGGTATGCGCAGCTATGGCGCGTGCGTGGATCTGCTTGTGGAAGAATTTTTGACCAATACAACTTCTTGCGATTGACAGTGCCCCGCACCGCTAGATGCCCGGAAAGTTGTTTCCACAATATCACAATTCTTAACAAACGGCCCACCCGGATGTTGAAAATTTCGGCGTTTTTCAGCGCATTTTTCGCCCCTCGCCCCCTTGCGGCGGGGGCTTTTTTCATGGTATGATTTATGGTGTAGCAATTTAGAATTTTCAACTGTGAGGAACAGGAATGTTTAATAAAAAGAATCCCATGCGGTATTTCTCCGGCAGCACGTTTGCGCGGCTGCCACTGTATAAGCTGGCGGCGGGCGGCACGGCTGTCGCGCTGACGGCCAGCATCGGCCTGGGCGCGTTCGCGGCGGGCGTTACGCCGTTCAACCTGCCCACGGCCACCCCGGCCCCGGTCGTGACCGCCACACCGGAAACGGCAGCCACACCCACGCCGTCGCCGTCCCCCACGCCCAGCCCTACGCCGGTGCCGGACCGCACCCTGACCATGGAGGCCACCGTCGTGCAGCAGGACGTCGGCGTGACGCTCTACGTGGACCCGCTGCCCGAAGCCACAGCAACGCCGGAACCCACGGCTCTGCCGTCTGCGTCGCCCAAGGCTGGCGCATCGGCGGCGTCCGGGGCTAAACCCACGGCCACGCCAAAGGCGACCGCCACCCCGACCCCGACGCCCACCGCCGCCCCGACCGAGGACGACGAGCAGGAAAAGACACCGCTGCTGGGCGTTGAGGGCACCATCACCCTGACCGACGCCAAGGGCAACGCCACCGACTACGCGCTTGACCCCGAGACCGGCACCGCCCTGGCCGAGGACGTGGAACCCGGCGACTACACGCTGGCCCTGCAGCCCATCGAAGGCTACACCACCCCCGAGGCCCAGACCGTGACCGTGAAGGAAAAGGTCGTCTACAAGGCGGATGTACAGGCTGTCAAGGAAAAGATCGTCCAGGCAAGCCAGGTCAACGAGAGTGCCGAGGACTCCGGCGTCAGCAACGCAGGTTCCGCGCCCATCGTCGAGGAAGTGACTGACACGGTTACCTATGCCGAGAGCGACAAGACCGAGACCGGCACCAAAACTACTTACACGGCCAAGTTGAGCAGCAGCGGCCACCTGCTGCTGGCCGACGGCACCGAGACCCCCTATCTGCCCGTCTACCAGGACGGCACGCGGGACCTGATCGGCGCGACCCGCGACCCGAACTACGCGGCCAACACGAACACTTCTGCCTGGCTGCCCGGCGCAGCGGATTCCATTCAGCTGCTGGGCGCGGCCAACACCCGCATGGCGTGGGCACACCGCGCCGATGAACCCGCCGTGCAGGAGGGGGATGAGGCGGCCTCCATCGCCGAGGAGACGCCCGCTCCCACCGAGGCTCCCACTCCGGAGCCGACGGCAGAGCCTACTGCCGAGCCCACCGCAGAGCCGACGGCAGAACCAACCACCGAGCCTACACCGGAAGTGACGGCGACGCCCGAACCGACGGCCGCCCCCACGAACACCCCGGCCCCGACCGAGGCCCCCACCGCTACGCCGGATCCCACGGCGGGCTGGCCTGACAATATCGAGGCCAAGGATCTGGCGAGCTACGGCTTTGACGTGACCAGTTCCGACGGCACCGTGTACCAGTACACCGGATGGCAGGAAATTGACGGCGTGACGTACTATTATGACCCGACGACCCACCAGCCCGTCACCGGACAGCAGGTCATCCAGGGCGACGTTTACACCTTTGGGGCGGACGGTGCGCTGAACCGCACGGCCCGCGGCATCGACGTTTCCAAGTTCCAGGGCAGCATTGATTGGAACGCCGTCAAGGCCGACGGCATCACGTTTGCCATCATCCGCTGCGGCTACCGCGGCTACGGCAGCGGCGCACTGGTCGAGGATTCGACCTACCGCGCCAACATCCAGGGCGCTATCAACGCGGGCCTGAAAGTCGGCGTCTACTTTTACAGCCAGGCCATCAACGAGCAGGAAGCCGTTGAGGAGGCCAGCATGGTGTTGAGCCTGGTGGGCGGGTACAGCCTGCCGTTGGGCGTCTACTACGACACCGAGAGCGTTGCGGGCGGCCGCGCCAACGCCATCAGCGCCGCCGAGCGCACGGCCTGCGCCGTCGCTTTCTGCGAGACGATCCGCAACTCCGGGTACAGCGCGGGCGTTTACTCCTACGCAAGCTGGTTCTACAACGCGCTGAACTTTGCGAACATCAGCAAGTACAACATTTGGATCGCCCAGTACCGTGACACGCTGAGCTTCAGCTACAAGTACAACATCTGGCAGTACACCGGCTCCGGCAGTGTCAAGGGTATCTCCCGGCCAGTGGATATGAACATTGGATAAAACCAAATAGAATAGAACTTCCCCCTGCTTGCGCAGCACTGCGCAAGCAGGGGGAAGTTCTTTGATAAACGGATCGCCCTTGCGTTTGTGATGAACGCAAGGGTATTTTTACTTTGTGTAGCAGCTCATCTTTGCGCTGCTGCCGCCTCTTGTCTGGCCGCTGCCGTGGATGATGTACTTGTAGGTACACAGCTCCGCCAACCCCATGGGGCCGCGGGCGTGCAGCTTTTGGGTGCTGATGCCCATTTCGCAGCCCAGACCAAACTCGCCGCCGTCGGTAAAGCGGGTGCTGGCGTTCACGTAGACCGCTGCGCTGTCCACACAGGCCGTGAACCGCGCCGCTGCCTCGGCGTCCGCTGTGATGATGGCCTCGCTGTGGTGGGTGGAATGCCTGGCAATGTGCA